>Ga0160472_100165_pt1 | contig 91465 bp, 77 predicted proteins | sample HID1973M_E11MG_FD_108267 | JGI IMG/M metagenome (GOLD analysis project Ga0160472, IMG submission 108267) | Enriched mosquito-associated microbial communities from UW Madison campus, WI, USA - HID1973M_E11 MG | ecosystem: Host-associated > Arthropoda: Insects > Digestive system > Unclassified ... | reverse complement strand
TTTTTGACCGGCTCAGGACTTTGTGGGAGCTGGCTTGCCAGCGATGGCGGTGGGTCAGGTTGCATCCATGCTGGGTGTGCCGGCCTCATCGCCAGCAAGCCGGCTCCTGCAGTGAGTCGGGTCGTACGCAAAATGTGTTCGGCGATAGAGCCTTTCCAGGCGCTGGGCAACCACAACTGCCCACCACCCACCTGACGCGGGTGGCGGCTGCGCACTCGCGTTGATCAACCATACCGGCGGACCCCTGCACGGCAGCCTGAGCGCGGCGCGTGCTGATAAAAACAAAAGAGGTAGTCATGAGCGCCATCGAGCCTTCGACAAGCTGTGAAATCCGTACCCTCCTGGAAAAGCAGCGAACCGCTTTTCTGGCTCGCGAACCCTTTAGCCTTGAAGAGCGTTGCGAGTTGCTCGACCGGGCGATCGGCCTGCTGGCCAGGCACGAACAGGACATCATCGATGCCCTGACCGCCGATTTCGGTCATCGCAGCCCGGCGTTCTCCAAGGGTAGCGATGTCCTGTCGCCACTGGCGACGCTCAAGCAGACCAAGGCCGAACTGGCCGAGTGGATGCGCCCGGAACAGCGCGTGGCCCGCAGCGGCGAAGCCTGGGTGCAATACCAGCCGCTGGGCGTGGTGGGCATTGTCACCGCCTGGAACGTACCGACCCACATGGTCTTCAACGGCCTCGCCGGTGCGCTGGCAGCGGGCAACCGGGTGATGATCAAGCCATCGGAATTCAACCCGCACACCTCGGCCTTGATCGCCCGGTTGATTCGCTCCGTGTACAGCGAAGAAGAAGTGGCGGTTGTTGTCGGTGGCCCGGAGATCGGCCAGGCCTTCTGCGGCCAGCCGTTCGACCACCTGCTGTTCACCGGTGCCACCAGCATCGGCAAGCACGTGCTGCGTGCGGCGGCGGAGAACCTGGTGCCAGTGACCCTGGAACTGGGCGGCAAATCGCCGACCATCATTTCCCGCAGCGCGGACTTCAAGGACGCGGTGGCCAAAACCGTGATCGGCAAGCTGCTCAATGCCGGCCAGTTGTGCGTGGCGCCGGACTACGTGTTCGTGCCGCAAGAGTCGGTGGACGCCTTCATCGCCGTGGCCAAGGCCGTGGTGGCGAAGTTTTTCCCGACCCTCAAGGACAACCCGGAATACACCTCGATCATCAACGCACGGCATTTCCAGCGCCTGCAGGGTTACCTGACAGAAGCACGGGAAGCCGGCGTCGAGCTGATCGAGCTGAATGCCGGCGCCGAGGATTTCAGCCAGACCGCGCTCAACAAGATCGTACCGACGCTGCTGCGCAATCCCGGGAACGGCCTGCAGGTGATGCAGGACGAAATCTTCGGCCCATTGCTGCCGATCATTCCCTACGACGACATCAGCGAAGTGATCGCCCACATCAACGCGCGGCCACGTCCGTTGGCCCTGTACTACTTCGGCAGCGATGCAGCGGAAGAGTCTCTGGTGCTCGCGCGTACCTGCTCGGGCGGCGTGACCCTCAACGGCGTGATGAGCCATGCCAGCACCGAAGGACTGCCGTTCGGTGGTGTCGGCCACAGCGGCATGGGCGCCTACCACGGCATCGATGGCTTCCGCACGTTCAGCCACGCCAAAGCGGTGTTGCGCACCGCGGCCAACCCGGCTTGAACCCCACCCTATTGTTGAGAGAACTGCCATGAAAGCTGCCGTATTCCATCAGGTTGGCGCCCCGCTGGTCATTGAAGAAGTGGGCATCAGCAAGCCCGGTCCCCGTGAAGTATTGATTCGCACCAAAGCGGTCGGCGTCTGCCATTCCGATCTGCACGTGATCGAGGGTTCCTATCCCTATCCTGGCCCGCTGGTGTTGGGCCATGAAGCCGCCGGTGTGGTCGAACAGGTCGGCTGCGAAGTTCGCGGGCTCAAGCCGGGCGATCATGTGGTCACCTGCCTGACCGTATTCTGCGGTCACTGCGACCACTGCGTGACCGGCCACCTGGCGCGCTGCGTGTCGCCGGAAACCAAACGCGGCAAGGACGAAGAGTCGCGTCTGACCTACGTGCAGAAACCGATGCCGCAATTCGTCAACCTGTCCGGTTTCGCCGAGCAGATGCTGGTGCATGAAAACGCCTGCGTGGCGATCCGCCGGGACATGCCCCTGGACCGTGCCGCGCTGCTTGGATGCGCGGTGACCACCGGCACCGGCGCGGTGTTCAACACCGCCAAGGTGCGCCCGGGCGAAACTGTCGCCGTGATCGGTTGTGGCGGCATCGGCCTGGCCGCCATCAACGGCGCGGCGCTGGCCGGGGCAGGGCGGATCATTGCCATCGACATGCTCGACTCGAAGCTGGAACTGGCCCGCCAGTTCGGCGCCACCGACGTGATCAATGGCCGCGATGGCGATGCGGTCAAGCAGGTGCTGGAACTGACCCGTGGCGGCGTGCACCACTCGTTCGAATGCATCGGCCTCAAGCAGACGGCCGAGCAGGCTTTCGCCATGTTGGCCCGTGGCGGTACCGCGACTGTGATCGGCATGCTCAAGCCGGGCCTGAAGATCGAAATCGATCCGTTCCAGTTGCTCCACGAGCGACGCATCCAGGGTTCGCTGATGGGCTCCAACCGCTTCCCGGTGGACATGCCGCGCCTGGTGGATTTCTACATGCAGGGTCGGCTCAAGCTCGACGAAATGATCTCCCAGCGCATTCGCCTCGATCAGATCAACGAGGCGTTTGATGAATTGCGCCGGGGTGAGTTGGCGCGGTCGGTGATTATTTTCGAATAAACACCACGGACCCTTTGTAGGAGCGGGCTTGCCCGCGAAGAGGCCGTCATGTCCAACATCAATGTCGACAGACAGGCCGCTTTCGCGGGCAAGCCCGCTCCTACAGGGGGTGTGGTTTGTCCCATTGCTTTTGGAGTGGACGGATGGACATTGAATTCACGCAACACGAACAAGCCTTCCGCCAGGACGTGCGGGCCTTTCTGCGCGACAACCTGCCGGGCGAACTGTCCGCGCGCATTACCCTGGGCAAGCGTCTGAGCAAAGAACATCAGGTGTCATGGATGCAGATTCTCAATCGCCAGGGCTGGCTCGCGCCGGGCTGGCCGGTCGAGTTCGGCGGCACCGGCTGGAGTGCCGTACAGAAGCACATTTTCGACGAAGAGTGCTTCGCCGCCGGCGCGCCAAAAGTGGTGTCCTTCGGGTTGAAAATGGTCGCGCCGGTGATCATCAAGTTCGGCACGGCCGAACAGAAAGCTCACTTCCTGCCGCGGATCCTTGCCTGTGAAGACTGGTGGTGCCAGGGCTATTCCGAGCCGGGTGCCGGTTCCGACCTGTCGTCGTTGAAAACCCGCGCGGTGCGCGAGGGCGATCATTATGTGGTCAACGGCCAGAAAACCTGGACCACCCTGGCGCACTTTGCCGACTGGATGTTCTGCCTGGTGCGCACCGACCCCGAGGCCCGTCAGCAAAGGGGTATTTCCTTTTTGCTGATCGACATGAAAACCCCGGGGATCACCGTGCGCCCGATCATCACCCTCGACGGCGAGCACGAAGTCAACGAAGTGTTCTTCGACAACGTGCGGGTGCCGTTGGCGAATCGGGTCGGCGAGGAAAACCAGGGCTGGACCTGCGCCAAGTACCTGCTGACCCACGAGCGCACCAGCATCGGCGGCATCGCCCAGAACAAGGCACTGCTGACCCGACTCAAGGGTATTGCCTGCCAGGAAGTGCGTGACGGCAAGCCCCTGATCGACGAGCCGCTGTTCCGCGTGCAGATCGCTGAAGTCGAGATGCAGTTGATGGCCGCTGAAATGAGCAACCTGCGCACCCTCGCAGCGACCCAGAACGGTGACGTGCCGGGCGCGGAAAGTTCGTTCCTGAAAATCAAGGGCACCGAGATTCGCCAGGCGATCACCTACCTGATCAGCAAGGCGGTGGGCCCCTATGCCCTGCCGTTCATTGACGATGAGTTGGGTTATGGCAGCGAGCCGTTGCTCTACACCGACTACAGCAGTGCAGCCACCTACCAGTACCTGGACGCGCGCAAGGCCTCGATTTATGGCGGCGCCAACGAAATCCAGAAGAACATCATCGCGAAAATGATCCTCGAACTGTAAGGCGCCCCGACCATGGATTTCAAACTGACAGATGAACAACTGATGCTCCAGGAAACCGCCGCGCGCCTGGTGCGTGACGTTTATGGTTTCGAGTACCGCGAGCACCACCGCCAAAGCCCTGAGGGTTTCAGCGCGCCGTTCATGCAGCAACTGGGTGACCTCGGCCTGTGCGCCGTGCCGTTCGCCGAGAACTATGGCGGTTTCGGCGGCAGCGGTGTGGAGAACATGCTGATCATGACCGAGCTGGGCCGGGGCCTGTGCCTGGAGCCTTACTTGCACTCGGTGATCTTTGCCGGTGGCCTGATCGAGCAGATGGGCAGCGACGCCCAGAAAGACACGCTGCTGCCGGCCATCGCCACCGCCAGCCTGCAACTGGCGGTCGCCCTGGACGAGCCGCAGAGTCATTACCGCTTGAACGATGTGCAGACCAGCGCCGAGGCGGTGGCCGGGGGCTGGAAATTAAACGGTCGCAAGTCAGTAATCATGGGCGGCCAGAGTGCCGGTCTGATCCTGGTGTCGGCGCGCACCGGCCACGGGGTTCGGGATGAGCAGGGCATCAGCCTGTTTCTGCTCGATCCGCAAAGCCGCGGAGTGCGTCGACGCAACTTCGACACCATGGACGGGCGCAAGGCCTGCGACTTGATGCTCGAGGATGTGTTCGTCGACAGCAGTGTGCTGCTCGGTGAACCTGGCCAGGCGTTTGCCGCATTGCGTTACCAGCAAGGCCGCTGCATCGCCGCCCAGTGCGCCGAAGCCGTCGGCAGCATGGAAGCGGCCTGCGCATTGACCCTCGATTACCTCAAGACCCGCCAGCAGTTCGGCCAGCCGATCGGCAAGTTCCAGGTCTTGCAGCATCGTATGGTCGATATGCGCATCGAACTGGACCAGGCCCTGTCCATGACCCTGCTCGCCGCTTGCGTGGCCGATCAGGCCGACAGTGCAGAACGCAGTCGGATCCTCGCGGCCGCCAAGTTCATTGTCAGCCGCGCCAGTCGCTTTGTTGCCGATCAGGGCATCCAGTTGCACGGCGGCATCGGCCTGACCTGGGAATACATGCTGTCGCACCACGCCAAACACCTGCTGATGGTGGCTCGTCAGTGGGGTGACGATGACCACCATCTGCAGGCGTATGCGCAGTTGATGGAAGTGGCGTAAAGGAGGGGAAAGCCCGCGTCTGTTGGAAGAAAACAGACGCGGGACGGGCGTTACTGGCGTACGTTCTGGTAGAGCATCAACCGTGAGGTTTCATGCATGGCCCGGGTCAGTTCCGACAGGCGCTTGAACTCTTCGGGGTTCTGCTCGGCGACGTTGTCCAGTGGCGTCGGCGAGGCCAGGTCATGCAGGCTTGGCGCGCTGCCGTCGTGCTGCATTTGCACCATGTAGTGTTGGGTCACGCCGGCAATCAACGGGAAGGTGCCTTCACGCAAAACCAGCGGCACCACCCGTTCGCCTTCGGGCGCGGGCTGCTGGATGTCGCGGCCCATGCCGCTGTTGCGAAACTCCAGGCCGGCCATGCCCGCCACGGTGGGCAGCAAGTCCACCAGACCGACCGCTTCCTCGACCTTGCGCGTGCCGATCATGCCCGGTGCATGGATGATCATCGGCACTGCGTTACTCTCCAGACCCAGTTGCTCGTAGGCCGGTGCCAGGTAAGGGATCTGCGCGATGCGGGTGTTGTGGTCGCCAAACAGCACGAAAATGGTGTTCTCGTACCAGCCGCCGGCCTTGGCGATTTCCATCAGGCGGCCGATATTGAAGTCCAGCAGGCGCACGGCGTTGTACTGCTCGACGCTACGCGAGCCGGCGGCCTGGACCTGCTCGAGGGTCGGGTGCTTGACCTCGAAGCCGTCATTGCTCTTGGGAATCGTGAAGGGACGATGGTTGCCGGCCGTCTGCACATAGGCGAAGAACGGTTTGTCCTTGGGCAGCGCCTGCAGGATCTGGTCGGTTTCCTTGAACAGGTCCAGGTCGGAAATGCCCCAGACATCGACCATCGGCGATTTCCAGTCGCGCTCTTCGTACAGACGAACACCGTCGATGCTTTGCTTGATCAAGGCGTTCATGTTGGCCCAACCGGAGTTGCCGCCGATGGTGTAGATCTTCTCGTAGCCGGTGAAGGCATTCACCAGGGTGTTTTGCCGGGCGATCAGTGGATTGCGCGTAGCGGTCTCCTGGCGAGTCACGTCAGGCACACCGCTGATGCTGGCCCAGACGGTTTTCGCGGTGCCTGTCACTGGCACATAGAAGTGCTCGAAGAACCAGCTTTGCGTGGCCAGGCGATCGAGATTGGGCGTCGGATTGATCGGGTTGCCATAGGCACCCACGGCGCTGGTGCCCAGGGATTCGAGCATGACGAACATCACGTTCGGTGGCCGCGAACCCGGGATTTTGTAAGGTTGCGGCGCCTGGTGGCGGACGAAGTTCAGGGTCTGCGGGTCGGGCTTGTCGACGCCAAGGTACCTGGCCATGACCGCATAATGCTCGCGCACCTGTGCTTCGTCGTAGCGCGACTGGCCGGCCTTGAGTGTGTCGTAGAGGAAAATCACCGGGTTCAGGCCAAGGGCGGCGATCTGGTTATTGCCGGTGAAGAATGCGTCGCTCCAGCGCAGCGGCACGGGGTTTTCCAGGTTCAGGTTTTCGACACGACCGAGAACACCCAGCAGCACCAGTATCACCATCAGGGCGCTGCCCCAGGTGACGGAGAGCGGGTGGATGACCTGGCGCGGACGGTCCAGGGTCACCCGTTCCAGTCGTACCAGGGCGATACTCACGAGCACCACAGTGACCAGCCAGCCGAGTGAAATCCAGATCACCGGGTAGGTTTGCCAGACCATGTCACGGGATATCTGCGCATCGTCGAGGAAGCGCAGTACCGTGGCGTTGATCCGCACGCCGAGGTAGGCGTAATGGCCGAAATCGACGATGTAGATCAGCAACAGTGCGCTGAGGACGGCGACCAGATACACCCGGGCAACGCCGCGCAGCAGGCGGCTGCTGATCAGGTTCCAGCGCGGAAACCAGGCCAGCAGGGCCAAGGGCAGTATGACCAGGATGGCCAGGCGCAGGTCGAAGCGAAAGCCGATGCCCAGGGTTTCGAGGACGGCGCCGTCACTCAGGTCCTTGGTGCCGAAACCGGAAAAGCCGATAAAAAACACCACCCGCAGCAGCGCAAACAGCACAAACGCGATCGCTGTTGCGCCCAGCCAGTAGTGCAAGCGTCTCGATTTCAGCCAAGCCATCCATGTTCCCCTGTAAAAAAGTCGTTAAGTCTCAAACGTTCTGCGCTGGGCTGTTTCGCGGGCCGAGCCTGCGATACACCCCGCGCGTGGTCAGTGCCAGCAGTGCCAGGCAGCAATACAGGCCGAGCAGTGGATCGACCAGATAATCCCAGTAGTTGTGCGAAGGCTTGATCCCGGCGACGAAGGCCAGGGTCGCGCCGGCCAGCATCGTCACGGCCAGGTAGTTACGCAGGTAAAACAGGCCGAAGGTCAGCATTGCGACGAAAATCAACAGCGGACGCGGGCTGAAACCCAGGCGGTAAGGGTCCAGGTCACTCATTCCCAGGGTTGCCGGGTACAAGGCCACGGCCAGCGCGGCGAAGACAATCCAGACGACGGTCCTGTGCTGTGGCGCGGGCGGCAGCATGTCCAGTCGACGCAGGCAACCCCAGGCCATGAACAGCATGGTAGTGATCGCCAGGTCATCGGTGTGGCTGCGCACGTAAGCGGCCAGGGACAAGCCGTCCAGCGGAATGCCGCTGGCGGCCAGCAACGCCAGCAGCAATGCGATGCGAAAGGGCCGGTTCAGGCCGAAGGACGGCAACAGCAGAAAGATGAGCATTGCGAGGCTGACATGGGCTTGCCACAGACTGATCATTTGAGACGCTCGGACAGCCACGCTTCGTTGAAGGTGACGTGTTTGATGAAGGTGTTGTTCCAGGAGTACACCAGGTGGTACATCCCGTCGGGGCTGCGGATGAAGTACGGGTACTCGTATTCGAACTCGCAGCCTTTGCTTTTGCACACACGCTTGTCGAGGTTGGCGAGGAATTGCGCCTCCAGGGGCTCGCGCAGCTTGCCGCTGGAATCGCGGAACGCCTTGCCCATGATTTCCTTGTAGACCAGTGGCGAGAACGGGTCGCCTTCCGGATCCGGAGATTTGTCCAGGTCGCTCAGCGAGCGCCAGTCGTTCATCTTCGCATCGGTGCCGTACAGGCTCAGCTTGAAGCGCCCCTCTTGCAGGTCATTGAGTGCCACCAGCAAGCCGTGTTCGGGGGTGGCGACGGCCGCCAGCGAGGAATTGGGGTTCGACGGATCGAGCGGGTAGGGTTCGCTCCAGGTTTGCCCGGCGTCGTCAGTGCGGCTCGCCAGGACCCTGTGATGGGTGTTGCCGGCGTAGCGCAACAGGGCGATGCCCCGTTGACCGTCCAGTGGCACCACCGTGGGTTGCAGTGAGTTATTGCCATGGCTGATGCGGTACTTGTCGATCACTTCGCCGTCGGCGCTCAGGTACAGGTATTCGGCAAACTTGCCGAGAAACTCGTGATACACCGGCAGGCCGATGGAGCCGTCGGCGTGGAACACCGGGGCCGAGCGCACCAGGGTGCTGATGTTCAGGAAGGGCGAGGTGATCAATTGCCGTGGCGCCGACCAGCTTTCGCCAAAATCATCTGACACCATCACATTGACCGCGCTGCCGGCCCAGCCGCCCATGGAGACGGACACGTAGAACAGCCAGATGCGATTGTCCGGCGCGAGGGCAATGACCGGGTTGCCCAGTTTTCGAATGTATTTGCGCGTGCCTTGCTGGGTCGAATCCCGGGTCGCCATGACGTGCTCCGGCCCCCACTCGCCGGTGCCGGTGTTGAAGCGGGCGGAGCGCACCTGCACATCGGCGGCGCCTTCGCGGGTGCCGGCGAACCAGACCGCCATCAGGCTGCCGTCGGGCAGGGCGGTGACTGCCGAGGAATGCACGAAATCCACAAGCCCCGAGGAGGCGAAGCGGCTGGTGTAGATCGGCTTGGCCACTTTGTCCGCCATGGCCGGACTCATCAGGGCAAAGGAGGCGTGCGTGGGGGCAGGGTGCAGGCGCCAGGCACCCACAAAAAGGCAGGCAAGGGCAAGGTAGGCGCCAAGGGCAGCTAAGCCGGGAAATTTTATGCGCATCATGATGGCTTCGGCATTCTCAGGGCCCCGATAAGGCGCTCAAGCTAACACTCGGTAGTACACAATCGCGGTTAATGATTTTGAATTGTGTAAGCAAATGTTAGTGGCGCACTGCCATATCGAAGGGCGAGGAGTGAGTGGTCCGCTGAAACGGCCGGAACAGACAGGTTGTGCCGCTGGTCGCAAGGTTGGTTCAGCGGATCGGGGTTTTCAGCATAGTCCTTAAATGGCGCTGGCAAAGGCTGGCTTGTCGGATATTTCCTCGTTCGATTGACTGGCAGGAGTGGCGCGCTGTGCTAGCTTTTTGGGGTTATTTGTCCTGCGGGCTGCTGACATGGATTATTCGACAGGTTCGGCGCGCTGATCCTGGGATAACGGTAATGGTTGACGGGTCATTTGTGAGGGGTCGCTTCGACCTCATCCGGAGTACATGAAGAAATGCACAATCTTCGCCCAAATCCTAAGCTGGCATTGGAATACTGTGTCGAGCGCCCGATCTTCGCGGATTTTTTGCAGCACGCGAAACTCAGTCCCGACGCCACGGCCGTTGTCGCTCACGACGCGACCTACAGTTATCGCCATCTGGAAGAGACGAGCCGGCGGATTGCGTCTTTTCTGATCCTGCAGGGCGCCACAGAGTCAGACCGGGTGGTTATCGTGTCCAATCGCTGCGCGGGCCTGGTCAGTGCAATGCTCGGGGCCTCCCGGGCCGGTTTGACCTTCAGCGTCGCCGACATGGCCTATCCCGCCGCTCGCATCGAGCAAATCCTGCGGATACTTGAGCCTTCCTTTGTACTGTTATGCGGTGAGGCTACTTTCGATATTGATTTCGATAAGCTTGGGCCAGGGTCAAGGCGCCCGGGCGTCATCAGAGTCCCTGAGCATTACACCGATGCGCTGGTTGCATTCAGCGCTGACACAGCGGTGTTAGCAGAGGTGAATCCGAGTCACGCCGCCTATATCACCTTTACGTCGGGCAGCACCGGTGAGCCGAAGGGTATTGTCACGAATCATGCGCCCCTGGTTCATTTTATCGAGTGGCATACCCGTCAGCATTCCCTGACGAAGGATGACCGTTTCTCCCTTCTTTCGGGATTGGGTCATGACCCTGTCTACCGGGATGTGTTTACGCCACTCTCCATCGGCGCCAAAGTCATCGTTCCGGCGCAGTCGACGGTGATCAATCCGTCGGCGTTGGCGGCGTGGCTACACGATAACGCACTGACCATTATTCACCTGACGCCGCCCTTGGGCAGACTGATTGAAACCGGGGCAAAACTCGCGGGTGTAAGGTTCGACGATCTTCGCTATTTGTTTTGGGGCGGAGATGCATTAAGCGAAGCGTTGTACAAACAGATAGGTGTCATTGCACCCAATGCCAGGAGTGTGAATTTTTACGGCACTACTGAAACGCCACAGGCCATGGCGTTCCACCCGATTGACCCGCAAGCCGATAATTCCCGGATACCGCTGGGTAACGGCATTGAGGGCGCACAACTGCTGGTGGTGAATGAGTCAGGTCAGTTGGTCAATGAGGGTGAGGTCGGTGAAATCCTGATTCGTAGTCCGTATTTGTCGTCGGGTTACTGGGGAGATACAGCACAGACCCGCGAGAAATTCGTGGTCAATCCATTCACCAGGAACGAAGGTGATATTTGCTATAAGACCGGTGACCTTGGCACTTACCTTAACGATGGCAGTGTGACCTTTCTGGGGCGCGGTGACAGTCAGGTAAAAATTCGCGGCCACCGGATAGAACTCACTGAAATCGAAGGCGCACTAGCGCGCCATCCGCGTGTCCGGCAGTGCGTCGTTCTGGCCACTCATGAAAACACTAACGTACGGCTGGTTGCCTATTGCGTTTCAACAACATCCGTTTCTTCTGTTGAATTGCGCGATTTTGTCAGCGATCAACTGCCCGATTATATGGTGCCGGCATTATTTGTTTTTCCCGACGCTATCCCCCTGACGCCGAACGGAAAAATCGATAAGCGTGGGTTGTCTGTCATGGGCGCTCATCTTGATAATAAGGCCACAAGAGAAGATGTCTCGCCTCTTGGGGAAAAACTCGCTAAAGCCTGGTCTGAAATACTCGAAGTCCAACATGTTGATCCCCGCTTGTCGTTCGTGGAGCTGGGTGGTGATTCGCTTTCCTTCGTTCGGGCTTCGATGGTACTTGAACGGCTGATTGGACAACTTCCCGATCAATGGGAAATGATATCGGTGCGTGAACTCTCTGAGTTGACCGTGCCTAAACCATCAAGGCTATCGGTTCTGGCAATGGAAGTGCCTGTTCTGCTGCGGGTCATCTCCATCTTGTTGATAGTTGTCGGGCACTTTCACCTGTTTTCCAACTGGTTTATTTCAGGCGAGACCTCGGTGCTGTTCATTGTGTCGGGTATCAGCCTGGCAAGGTTTCAATTAAAGGGCATAAACGAGCGGGGTAATGCGCGGGCACTGCTGAAGTCCGCTGCCAGTATCGCGGTGCCGACCGTGCTGTATACGATGTTGACCCAAATGTTGTTTGACCGGTTTCATTGGCAGTCAATCTTGATGATCTCCAATTGGTTCACGCGCAATGACGTCGGTGACTTTACTTATTGGTATATTGAAGTCCTGTTGCAAATGATATTGATCATTGGCTTTGCGTTGTCGTTTGAACGAATCAGAACAACGATCATGTCAAACCCTTTTCGTTATCTGGTGTTCGCCTCGTGCCTGCTGGCGGTGGCCAGTGTTCTGATTCAAACGTATGTGTTTGACTCGTCAGCCCTGTTTGACCGGGTGCCACAACATTACCTGGCGATCATGGTGCTGGGAATGGCCATTCACTATGCCCATTCAAATGCGCAAAAGCTGGTGGTCAGTGCGGTCGCCATCCTGGTGATAGGGGGTCAGGACATTCTCACTGTCGTTGGGCATGAGGTGCAGGCCAGTGGGTACGTCGATATCGCCATACCCGCCATTCTCGCCGTGATCTGGATCAGGTCTGTTCCCGTGCCTGGAATCATTGCGCGGGGGCTCGCATTGATCGCAGCCTCGACGCTGTTTATTTATTTGACGCATTTTCAGTTCCAGTCCATAGCCCGTCGTATTGATGACGCACCGGCCTTGGCGGTGGTCATTGCCATCGTCGGTGGCATTGGGGTGGGGTACGCCTGGAACAAGCTGCTGCGTATTGTTTTATTGCGCTGGAATGGCGGCCCTCGAAAGGGACGTGCCGACAAGATTGAGCGAGTGGCCTGACCAGGATTTTTTTCTGTATGTTTTTCAGATAGTTGCCAAACGGCGACGTTCCTCCATTCTAATTGGCAACTTCTGGAAGTTACTGAACGCAGTAGGCAATTGCACACTTTCCGTCAAGAAAACCTTCCATACCCTATAGCTACTCTATAGCCGAAGCTGAGGCTGGCCCACAGGAAAGGGGTCCATTCGATTGATTGCGCAGAGGGTTTGTTATGTCGATAATTTGACGTCACCCTTCGCCGATTTTTATTTGAATTTATTATCGTGACGAGCTGTTGACGTACTGGCTATGTGCTTATACGCTCAATTCAAGGCTGATGAAGGACATCCCCTAACACCAAGAGAACCACCTTTTTCGCAGGGAGCTGTTGCTATGCGTACGACAGTTGTCATTAAAGCGGTTTTGGCACTTATGATTCTCAATGGCGGGGTTGTCCTGAATGCGCAAGCGACGAATTTTATTAATGATTACAATAGCCTGAGCAGTTCTTGCGAAGCGTTGAAGGCTCAACTGGGAATCATTCCCGATGAATCTTCCACCAGCGAGATACTTGCTCTTGGTAATGGCCTGGGTGTGCCGGCTTTGTTGACTGACATTTACTTCGATGGCGTTCAATCGGCTCGATTCAGTAGCGTCACCCCACACAGCGGGTCGTCAGAAAGTGTCAATGTTTCTTCCGATGACGGTTTAATGGCGGCGGTTTCCAATGAACACGGCATGGTTGAAATGAATGGTCAGGAGCGAGGTTTGGCCAGTCTTTCCAGTCAGCCTAAAGCAGTACCGTTTTCTGCGGTTGCATGGTTGTTTTCTTCTGCCTTGTTGGGTTTTGTCGTGATGGCCAACCGGCGCAAAGTTTAATTTGTCATTATGGATTTTGGCAGCATGGGTGGTTCAAGCGATAAATTTGGCTTCAAAATCAATGGGGTGTTGAAGTCCGCCAGCGTTCTTGGCTATTTCAAATCATCCTTGCAAGAGGGAATGCCGATGTTGCGTTTATTGTTTCCTGCGCTTTGCGCGCTGGCTGTTTGGCCCAGCATTACCAGTGCCAACGAAAAAGACGCGACTTACCTGCTCAATCCGGGGGATGTCATATTTGTTTCCGTCTGGCGCGAGGACGCGCTCAAGGAGGAAGTGCACGTACTTCCCGATGGCAGCATCACCTTCCCGCTGGTAGGTCGGGTCGCAGTGGCCGGGCTTGATTCCACGGCGGTCGAGAAGGTCATCGCCACCAAGCTGGAAGCCTTCATACCCGAGCCGAATGTGAGCGTCGTCGTCAGGGATCCCAAAGGCAATCTCGTCTACGCCCAGGGCAAAGTGCTCAAGCCCGGCACAGTGCAGCTGGCAGGTCCGACGGCGGTGTTGCAGGTATTGAGCATGGCGGGCGGGCTCGACAAATTCGCAGACAAGGATGCCATCAAGATCGTGCGCAACAAGAAGGTGCTGCCGGTCAATTACAGCGATTTGATTTCCGGGCGGGACATGTCCACCAACTATGAACTTCAGGCCGGCGATACGCTGGTTGTGCCTTAACCTTGCGCGACGTATTGGGGTCTGCCTTGCTTGCATTAAGATCGACCGGAGCCGCGACGGCAATCTTGATCCTGCCGTATTCAGGGGCGGCATATGCCGCCACCTGGCAATCAACCATCGCCGTGCCGTCGACGGTCGAATATGACAGCAATCCGGTGCTCGTCGGCAACAATGAAAAGTCGGTCACCCGAACGATCATCGCCCCGGATTTCAATCTGGTGGGAAATTCCGATCGGGACCAGTTGCAGATCGGACTCGGGGCAAACGTGGTGCGTTCGTCCGACACCGACGTTGTGCGCAATCGCGAAGACCCGAGACTGCTGTTGGGGTGGCAGCGGGCGACCGAGACCGGGGGCTATGGACTGTCAGCGCGGTATGTCGAGAGCTCGACACTGTCCAGCACGGTTCAGGAAACCGGCGTGATCGCCCCCGATGGCACGCAAAAGCAATATACGTTGGGCGGCAACTGGCGCAGGGCGTTGAGCGAGCGAACGACGGTGATCAACGAGACTGAATACTCGGACGTCAAATACGATATTGATTCACTGACGGACTACGACGAGCTGTCGAACCGGTTGAGCCTCAATTACACCTGGAGCGAGCGCCTCGAACTCTTCACCAGTTTCACCGCGAAACGCTACGAGCCTGAATCGGACTCGGGGATTTCATCTTCCAACAGCTACACACCTACTGCCGGTTTCAACTTCAAGATATCCGAGCAGCTCGAGGGCTCAGTGTACGCAGGGGTCAATCAGGTCTCGGGGTCCGACAGTGATCCCACGGGGCAGGGCGGGGTGAACCTGCACTATGCAGGTGAGCGCTTCGACACGACGTTTGACGCCAGTCGCAGCACGATCGCCAACGGTGATGGCGGTTTCGTCGAGACCGATAATCTGCGGGGTACGTGGAGTTACTCCATCGACGAGCTCAGCCGTACCGGTGTGGATGCCTCATGGCAAAAAACCAAAGGCATCACGCCCAATACCTTGCGCAATTTCAACGTATGGGCGAGTCGTGAGCTCTCGCCATTTTGGGTTGTCCGCCTATCCTACACCTACAAACAACGCGAACAGGACAACTTGCCCGACGCCAGCGCTAACGTGGTCGGGTTGACGCTGACCTATAGTTTTCCTGAACTCTGACATTGGGCTGTGAGTATTTATGAACTCTGAATACGAAATGTCGATCGCCGACTACATTGCAATCCTCAAGCACCGTGCCGTCCTGGTCGTCATCAGTATCGTGGTCATATTCGGCGTGAGCGTGCTGGTCGCGATGTCGATTCCCCCGGTCTACGAGTCCTCCGGCACGATTCTGGTGGAGTCCCAGCAGATTTCGCCGGACCTGGTGGCGGCGAACAACAACACCTTTGCCGACGAGCGTATCGAAGTCATTCGCCAACGCGTGATGACCCGCGAGCATCTGGAAGGGATCATCAACAAATACAACCTGTTTTCATCGCAAAGCCGCCAGTTGACCCTCACCGAGAAGATCGATGAAATGCGCAACGCGATCACCGTCTCGCTGGTCAGTGCGGCCGTCAAGGGGCGTGGCGAGGTGACCATTGCCTTCCGCCTCGGCTTTGAACACAAACAGCCTGAGGTCGCGAAAGAAGTTGCCAATGAACTGGTGACGCTGTTTCTGAACGAAAACATCAAGCAGCGCACCGAGCGTGCCAGTGAAACCACCGAGTTCCTGACGCAGGAGGCGGACAAGCTCAGGGTTGAACTGGAAACCCTGGAGAACCGCCTGGCGGACTTCAAGCAGGCCCACAGCAACGCGCTGCCTGAGCATCAGGAATTGCGCATGAATATGTTGTCGCGCGCCGAAACCGAGCTCAAAGAGGTCGACCGCGACTACAAGGCCGCGCGTGAGGAAATGCGCTTCAACGAACTGGAAGTGTCCGCCGCCAGTGCCGGTGTGGCGACCAAGCCCGGGGCTGGTGCGGCAGCCGATTCGCCGCAGGATCTGCCCAGCCTGAAGGCGGAGTACACCCGCTTGCTCTCGCTGTATACGCCTGCCCATCCCGATGTGCGTGCGGTCAAACGCAAAATTGATGCACTTGAGGCAGTCAAGGGCTCGGATACTGGCGGCGTCACCGCGGTCAGCATGGATGTGGCCAAGGCGCAGGCCCGGGTCGCTGCCTCGTCCGCCCGGATCAAGTCGCTGGCCGATCAGAAGAATGAAATCCTGCGCAAGATCGAGGCCTACGAAGCGCAAATTCTCGAGACGCCGCAAGTCGAGCGCGGCCTGGTCACCTTGATGCGTGACCATGACAACGCCCGTAAAAAGTACGAGGAGATTCGCACCAAGGAGATGGGCGCGAAAATTTCCGAAAGCCTGGAACAGGAAAACAAGGCCGAACGTTTTGTCCTGCTCGAGGCGCCGCTGCTGCCCGAGAAGCCGGTAAAGCCTAACCGTAAAAAAGTCGTTGCCATGGGTTTTGTTCTCGCCCCTGTTGGCACCGGCGCCCTGGTCATGCTCCTGGAGATGATGAATCAGCGTGTGCGCGGCGCCAAAGCCCTGGCAAGTGTATTGGGCAAGCGCGTATTGGGGACGATCCCCTACATTCATACCAGGGCGGAAATTGCACGTCGCAAGAAGTTGCGCAACCTGGCGATCCTGTTAGGCGTCGTGTTGATCGCCATTGTTCTGGTGATCGTGCACTTCCTCTATATGCCTCTGGATCTTCTGCTGTTCAAGGCTCTGGCCCGGTTTGGATAAGGAATACAGTCATGGAAATCATCAAGCCAGCGAGTGACAAGAACGACCATCAGGCTTCTTCAAATCTCGTCACCACGTCGAGCGGACCAACTGCGACGCTCAATGCCCTCAGTTATGTGCAAACCAGGGTTGTGCCGTTGCGGGCAGAGCACCTGGAGCGCAACCGCATCGTGGCTTACAACAAGAACTCGAGCATGGGTGGCGCCTTCGATTTACTGCGCACGCAGATTCTCAGAACCATGGAGGAAAACGGCTGGCGCACCCTCGCTATCACTTCGCCGACCCCTGAGGCGGGCAAAACGGTGATGGCGATCAACCTGGCGATGAGCATCGCCCATCACACCACCAAGACGGCGTTGCTGGTGGACTTCGACCTGCGCCGACCCAAGGTGGGCAAAAGCCTGGGACTGGCGATGGAAACGTCGCTCAACGAATACCTCTCGGGTGAAGCCGAACTGCAGGACGTGCTGGTCAATCCGACCTTGCCACGCTTTGTGGTCCTGCCGACACGAGAGCCGGTGCCTCTGTCCACCGAGGTGCTGTCGTCGCCCGTGGTGAACCATTTGATCAGCGATCTGCGCGAGCGCTATGCCTCTCGCGTGGTGATTTTCGATTTGCCGCCGCTGTTGAGCTCGGACGATGTGATCACCGTCCTGCCCAAGTTCGACTGTGTGTTGCTGGTGGTTGCCAACGGCGCGAACAGCACGAAAGAAATCGAGGAGTGCCTTTATCATCTGGCCACCGCCAATCTGATTGGTACGGTGCTGAACAAGGGCGAACCCCAGAACCGCTCTTACTACTAGGGCGTCACCCGGCGGCGCCTGGCGTTATACGCCAGCGCCGACTGTCAGTGCCAGGGATGCTTCTGCTCCCAGCGCCAGGCGTGCGTCACTATCTGCTCAAGCGAGGCGAATTGTGGCTGCCAGCCCAGCAGGGCATGGGCCCTGCGCGGGTCTGCCACCAGACAGGGCGGGTCGCCGGCTCGTCGTGGGGCTTCGCTCACTTTAATCGCCTGGCCGGTTACCTTGCGTGCAGCGTCTATCACTTGTTGCACCGAGAATCCTTGACCGTTGCCGAGATTGAACGCGGTGCTTGAGCCATCCTTCAGCAGGTAATCCAGGGCGAGTGCGTGAGCGGCGATGAGGTCGGTGACGTGGACATAATCGCGAATGCAGGTGCCGTCCGCAGTGTCATAGTCGCGACCAAAGACCGTGATGGATTCGCGCCGGCCGGAAGCCGCTTGCAGGATCAGCGGCAGCAGGTGCGTTTCCGGTTCATGGCGTTCACCCAGTTGTCCCTCTGGGTCTGCACCGGCAGCGTTGAAATAACGCAGGCAGACGGACTTGAGTCCGTACGCGCGGTCGAAGTCTTCCAGCAACTGTTCCACCATCCACTTGCTGCGACCATAAGGGTTGATCGGTGCCTTGGGGTGCTGCTCGTCGATGGGGACATACACCGGGTCGCCATAGACGGCGGCGGTCGAAGAGAAAATGAAGTGTTTGATGTCTGCTCGTACCATGGCCTGCAGCAGCGTCAGGGTGGCAGCGAAGTTGTTTTGGTAGTACTTGGCAGGTTCGCTGACGGACTCGCCCACCTGGATGAATGAGGCGAAGTGGAACACCGCATCAAAGCGATGTTGCGCGAACAGGGTGTCCAGCGCCTGTGCGTCGGCGATGTCCAGTTCGACCACAGTCCCGTCCATCAACGCGCGGCGATGGCCCGTTGAAAAGTTGTCGGCTACCACCCACTCGTGACCTGCGCGCTGCAGGTGTTTAACCATGTGTGAACCGATGTACCCCGCGCCACCCACCACCAAAAATTTCATCCTGATCTCCGTTTCCTGGAAAGCGGTTGCCGAACAAATATGATGCGCCTGTAAGCTATTGCGTGGCCGATGCGCTTTTGGCAGCGCCTGGCGGTTTGATGCCGGAGGTTGCCGCTGGGGTGTCGGTTCTTTTCAGGAACAGCCAGTTCGACGCCTGAAGGCCGTCGAGTTGCAGGGTGTAGCGGCCATCAGCGTAGGTGGCGGACAGCTTTTTCATTGAACCGTTGACCTGGGTGAACAAGGACAAACCTTGCGGTGCCTGGATGCTGAGCGTGCCCGTGAGGGGCTCGACGTTGAACGGTGTCTTGCCGTCGTCCTGGGGCACGGCACGGCTGCCCAGGGAAATCAGCAGACTCTGTGAGCGGTTGATCGGCGCAGCATCCAGACTTTGCACCACGACGCTGGCATTGGCGGTCTTCACTTGCACCTGGAGGTTGCCCAGGCTGATCGACTCCCCGCCGATCCAGCCGGTAGCGGCCTGGGTGCGCGGCGTGTTGATGGTATAGATGCCCTGTTTCCAGTTGCGCTTGAGCTCACCGGTGTCGGTGGTGGACTCGTTGGCATTGGCCTCCAGCAACGACTGGTCCGGGTTGTGAATGACCTGGGCATTGGCGGCAATGACGCTCGGTTGCAACCAGGGCAATTGCGGCGTCTGTGGCATGGCGATTTCCAGCTTGCCTTTCTCCATGGCGGTGCGCAGCAGGACAGAGTTGGCCGGGGTGATTTTCTGGTTGAACAGCGTGGCCGGCGTTGGCGCAAACACATAAGTGGTCTTCGCTTCCTCAACGTCGGCGCGACGATAAAGCAAAGCGGCGGCGGGCAGGGTGGCCAACAACGCCGGGTCGTTATAGGCATGCCAGTTGTCGGCGGTCATCCAGCCGCCGGTCAGCGGTTCCTGGCTGTAGGCATATTGCATCAGCGCATCCCAACCCTGGTGGCTGGCAGTGCCGGCCATGTACAGGGGCAGCGAATGACGGTCGGGTGTCGGGAAGGGTTCGTTGTTCCACTCGGTGACCGTCAGCGGCTTGCCGACCACCTGGCCCGCGGCAATCCAGTTGACGATGCCTTCGCTGATCAGCGGGTTTTTCTCCAGCTGCCCGGAGCCTCCGTAGCTATGAACGTCGATCAGGTCGCCGGCGGTCAGGGCCGGCAATGAACTCAGGCCATTACCGCCCCAACTGCTGGTCGTGGCGATGGGCACCTTCACGCCCAGTTTGCGCAGGTGCTCGATCATGTCGACGTTGAAACGTCGCTCCAGATCGTTCAGGAACAGTTTCGACGGACCCGGCTCCCAGGAGCGCCAGGTCTGGCTGGCCGGCAGGTCGTTCTTTTTCGCGAAGGCCTCGGCTTCGGCCATGTAGAGCTTGCTGTGCTTGGCGACGTTCTTGTCTGGCAGCAGGGCATTGCCGTAGTGATGGGTGATGTCGTCTTCGTTGGTCAGCAGTATGGCGGCGATCGCCGGGTCGTCTTTGTAGGCGAGGCCGGTGAAGGTATTTACATGGGTCAGGTAATCTTCAGCAAAACGCTTCATCGCGTTCTGGATAGTGACGTTCACATAGGCATAGCCCTTGAGGTCGGCACCGTTTTTACTGTTCTTTGGCAGCTCCTCGAAGCCGAGGATATTGTCCTTGGCGGTAAAGGCGCGCTCGACGTGCATGTCCAGCCAGACATAGATGCCTTCGTCTTTCAGGCACTTGATCCACCAGTCGAGCTTTTTCAGCGACTCGGCGCTGAGCTGCTGGGTGTCCTGGATGACGTTGCCGTCGCCAAAGATGTTCGGAAAGACCCATGGCGAGTCATGGTGATGCAGTCGAACCAGGTTGAAGCCCAGTGCCGACAGGCGTTTGGCTTGCAGTTTTATCGCGTCGTCCGGCGTGCGAAACAGCGTATAGGCCGACAGGTTGGTTCCCCAGAAGCGTGCCGGCGTATTGTCCGCGAACAGCAACTGCTCGCCCGAGGCCTTGACGAAACCACGCTTGCCCGCCGGTTTTTCCTCGGCATTGAGAAAGGACAGATCGACCGGCGAGGTTTTCCAGTCGAGGGTGTCAGTCGGCCAGCTTTTCGGGTCCGCCTCACCGAAGCGTTCGTTGGTGGTCGGGCCGAGCACCACATCGCCGGAAACGCTTAAGGTGGCGGTGAGGTTTTTTTGCCCGGGCTTGATGCTGTTCCTGTAGAAAAAAGCCCGCACCTCGGATTTGTCGCCCGGTTCGAAATACACGGTTTCCAGCGCCGGCTCGAAGCGCATTTCAATGCGCCGTCCCTGGGCCGTTCCCCAGGACCAGCCGCGGTTGTCGGGTAGCAGGGCGGGCTCGCCCATGTCCGCGAACAGGGCCGGGTCGAATCGGAAGACGATGCCGCCGCCTATGACGCCCGATTTTACGCTGTGAGCATCCAGGGCAAAGTTCCAGACCAGGGCCTGCTCGCCTTCTTTGCGGACCTGCGCATTGACGTCGAAATCGAGGGTTTTGTTCTGGCCCGCCAGCGAGTAGCGATACGGGCCATCGACCTTGAACTGGCCGCCCATGGAGGTCCAGGCCCAGCCTTTGTCCCAGAAGGTCAATGCACTGGCCAGGGCCGGACTGCCGCCGCGCGTGAGCATGGGCAGGCCGCTGCGCTCATCCACGCTGGCAACCCAATCCGAGGCCCAACCGGGCAACGGCAAAGCAGCACACGACAGCAGGAGCAGGAGCAGCGGGCGGCGAAGCAAAGGGGCCATGGGTTTTACCGGAGTTGGGGTTGAGCCATGACGGCGGTGGTGGTGCGCTTGCGTATCCGCGCCATCTGGGCGTAGGCAACGCCGACGCCGGCGACCGCCCAATACACCACGGGAATCACGGTGATACTGCTGACCGTCACAATGGTGATCAGGATGCCGATCAGTGTCGCCAGCAGTGCACGACCGAGTCGGCGTCGCTCATTGTCCTTGTCGGGGAATGTACGCATGCCCTTGCGGATGCCCTGCAGGACACTGGCGAAAAAAGCCAGGAACAGTGTCAATCCGATCAAGCCGGTCGAGAGGGCAATGCCGATGTAGGTGTTGACGATATCGATAATTCCCTGCCCCTGAATCATGGACTGCATTTCCGGTGAGCTGCGGTAATCGAAAGAACCCAGCAATGGATTGCGCTGAATGACGATGACCGAGTTATCGATCAGGCGCTGGCGGTAGGTGATGTTTTCCACCTCCACGGTTCCGATGAACGGTAGCAGATCAAGGACTTTTTGCCCGCCCGGCACGATGGCCAGGAAGGGCAGGCAAAGGACGCCGACAGCCCCCAGCAGCATCAGGCGTTTGAGCGCTTTGCGTCCGGTAGCGATGTACACGACGATCATCGCGGCGGCACCAATCCACGGGCCACGGGACAGCGGCGCAAACAGGCCGCCGGCGAGCAGAAGTGCACCGAGGGTGCGCTGCATTTTGCTGCGAACCTCCTGCTGCAGGTACAGGTAAAAGCCGATGCCCACACTGATGACGAAGCCCAGCGCGATGGCCTGGCCGGTGGTGACACTGGCGCGCAGGGAGCCACCGCGGGTCAGGTAGCTGGACGCATCCCATGGCATGCCCATGGCACTGGTGAGGGCGCTGTAGAGCAGCCAACTGCGGGCAAACTCGAAGAGGCCGATCAGCGACAGCACCATGACGGCGAGGACAAAGCCAAACAACGCTTTCTTGAAGTCGTCGAGGTTCTTCAAAGCACGACTGGCCACGTAGTAAGGCAGGAATACTTCGATGAACAGATAGAGCGTCTGGCGCAAGGTGTCGGTGATCGTGGTTTCACGCAGGTAAAGCAGGCTCAACAACAGGATGTAGGCGGTCAGCAGCTTGTCAGGCCAGGTGCGGCCGAAGGGTACGGTGTCGGCGCGCTTGCGCAGGGCGAAAAATGCCGGCAGCAGGACACACAGCGCCAGCAGTCGCACGTGGTTCAGGGCGAAAAAATAATTCATCAGGCCGAAGCCGGGAATTTCCACGGCGGCCGGTGGAATGAGAAACAGCGGAAAGAAAAACAGCGCCACCGGGTTGCGTTCGCCCTTGCGGGCAAAGGTCAGAATGACTGCGGTGATGGCCGCGTACACCCAGAAGCTGTGGGAAACGAAGGCCAATAGCGTCAAGACAAACCATAAATTACGCCATCGCGTGAAGTCACGATCAGAAATCAAATCTGCTGCCGGTCGGCGTGCCATGACAAAGACGATGCCAGCAAGGACCAGGATGACGATTAACGCTCGGAAATGCTCAGGCATGGATTTTTGGGCTTATTGATTGATGAGCGACGGCGATGAGGTGGCAAATTGCGACTATAGTATCTTTCATGCCAGTGAGTTCGAGGTTGATGTTATGTCGTTAGTCGATTTATCGCCATCGTTGAGCCTTCGCAAGCGGGCGATATCTGCCGGAGCCTGGAATCTGGGGGCGCTTGTCACCTCTCAGGGGATTCGTCTGGGTGGCAACCTCATCATGGCTCGCCTGCTGATGCCCGAAATGTTCGGCATCATGATGATCGCTACCACGGTGTCGGTGATCCTGCATTTGCTTTCCGACGTGGGCTTGCGCCAGAACATCATTCAGAGTCCGCGTGGCGAGGATCCGGCCTTTTTGAATACCGTGTGGACGGTGCAGATTGTCCGCGGGTTGATTCTTTTTGCTTCGACACTGCTGATCGCGGGCATCGTCTGGTTTGCGCAGGTTTTCAAGGTCTGGCCGGTCGATTCCACTTACGCCGTACCCGAACTGCCGCTGGTGTTGGCCTTGACCGGCATCTCGGCGCTTTTCTATGGCCTGCAGTCGACGAAAATAGATTTGGCCGTGCGCGCTTTCCAACAAAAGAAAGTGGTGTTGACCGAGTTTTTTTCCCAGCTTGTCGGTCTGTTGGTGATGCTTGTCATCGGATATTTCACCCGCTCTGTCTGGTCACTGGTGGCGGCGGGTCTGGTGGCGGCAATGGTCAGCACGCTGCTGGGTCATGTCTGGTTCGAGGGGCCATCCAACCGTCTCCAGTGGGAGCGGGATGCGCTCAAGGAACTGGTGGTCTTCGGCCGCTGGATACTGTTGTCGTCGGGCGTGGGTGTATTGGCCATGTACGGTGACCGCATCTTGTTCGGTGGCAGCATGACGGCCGCCGAACTGGGTGCCTATTCCATTGCTGTGCTGATTCTGGGCGCTCTGCAGCTGGCGATGCAAAAGGTGATTGGCGCCGTGGCCTTGCCGACGTTCAGTGAAGCGTCGAGGGTTAATGACATCCCCCGGATGCAGTCGCTGTATTTCCGCTTCAAGACGATGTTCGACCTGGCCTGTCTGTTTGTCTGTGGTCTGTTTTTTACTGGCAGTCCGCTGCTCATCAGCATTTTGTACGACGAGCGTTACGCGCAAGCCGGCGAAATGATGGCTATTCTTTCACTGTCTTTCTTCACCATGCGTTATATGTTGGCGCATCAGGTCTGGATCGCCTTGGGGCACACCAAGTACCAGGCCATGGACAACATTATTCGCGTGGTCTCGCTGTGGGTACTGCTGCCATTGCTACTGGCGATCGGCGGAGTCAAATATGCGATTTGGGGCGCCGCCCTGTATACGTTTCCTACACTCATCCTGGTTTTTTATGTCAATTATCGTTTAGGGATATTCAGTCTCAAGCGTGAACTGGCAGTGCTGCCAATGCTGGCGGTGGGGGCTTTGTGTGGTGAGTTGCTGACGGGGCTTGCCCAATGGCTTTGAGGTTCTCTTGCTGATTCCAACGCTGCGGTAAAGGCGTCGCCATTGAGCGATCGAGGGGAATCAGAAAAAAATTGTGACCTTGGTGGAGCGGCTAAATTTTCAGCGCAATCTTGATGTGGGGGAGCTTTGGATCATGAGAGAAAAAGATTTCAATATCTCTGTGATGGGACGCAGGGGATTCCTTCAGGCGTTCACGTTATTGGGTCTTGGGTGGGGCCTGTTCGGATCTTCCAAATCTGTGGCCCGGCCTTCTGCTGACAAGTCCGAATTTGTCGTCATCAACGGCTGGGTTCTGCCTGCCCATCATTTTCGGCAAACTCAAGCATGATCAAGGACTACCAGACGCAGAAAGAACTGCGTGACTTCTATGACGTCTGCATCATCGGCGGCGGACCCGCCGGCATCACGCTGGCGTTACGCCTGGCCGGCAATGGTCGCCATGTGGTGCTGATCGAAGGCGGCGGGCACGAGTACTCGCAGAACTCCCAGGAACTCTACAAGTGCACATCGACAGGCCTTGAACTCTACGCAGAGGAAACACGCCTGCGCTTTCTCGGTGGAACCTCCAATCACTGGGCCGGGCGATGCCGTCCCTTCGAGCGCTCAGACTTTGCCGTAGCCCCTGCGGTGGACATTCCCGGCTGGCCCATTGCGTTTGCCGAGATGGATCGCAACCTGCCAGGGGCCATGGATATTGTCGACCTGCCGCCGAACTCCGGATTCAAGGCGATCAATGCCACCCTGGACGACGACGAATTTGAAGCCGATCGCTTCCTGCTCAGCCCGCCGACGCGATTCGCGCAAAAATATGCCAGGGAACTCAATGAGACCGAGGGGCTTGATGTCTTCATCAATTGCAACTGCGTTGATCTTGAGTTCGACAGCACAACCCGGCGCATAGCGACGATTGTCGTCTCGGACTATGAACTGCGTCGCGAACGGATCAAGGCCGCGCAATTCATTCTGGCCACCGGCGCGATCGAAAACGCCCGGCAGTTGCTGAACAGTGAATCGCTTGCCTCAGGCGGTATCGTCAGCAAGGACGGTTTTGTCGGTCGATGCTTCATGGAGCACCTGAACGTCGAGATGGGCACGTTTATCCTGAGTGCCGGGCAGGACACGGATTCTCGGCAGTATTTCACCACCGATGCTTTCGTCAGGGAGCACCGTTCCGGTAAAGGCAACGTGACGGCTTCTTTGGTATCGGAAGTGAAAACCTATGGGCGCATGGCAGCCGTGAAGGACTTTTTCGAGAACCTCGTCTGCGATATCGGTGTGCGGGAAAAGATTGACTTCATCACCAGGTTCGATTGCCCGGGCGACGGGGTGCTCGGCACGCTGATCGAGCAATTTCCCAACCCGGAAAGTCGTATTTCGGTGCTTGAGGAACGCGATGCGTTGGGCATGAAAAAGGTCCATGTTCACTGGGCGCTCAGGCCGGAGGACAGGAACACCATCAAGTCCATCGGGCTCGAAGTGGCCAAGTGTTTTGCCGAGACCGGCCTGGGCTTCGTCAAGTTGGAGGAATGCGTCTATGACGTATCACTGCCGCTGAAGGTCAATCCCCATGCCCATCACATGGGCACCACGCGAATGGCGTCTTCGCCCGAGTTCGGTGTGGTCGACGAAAACTGCAAAATGTTTGGTGTCGAGAACCTTCATGTCGCCGGTAGCAGTGTTTTTGCAACAGGGGGGGCCTCCAACCCTACGATGCCCCTTTTGCAGCTTGCGCTGAGGCTGGCCGATCACCTCAACCAGATGGGACCTGCGGTGGGCAGGTACTCCGGAACAGGTGCTTTTTCAGATTTTCCGAGTTGAATTTGAAGGGGGGGTCTACGCTTAAGGTACTGATAAAACAAGAATCAGGGTGGTGAACCCTGGCCCGGATGTCTATCGCTGAATTTTTGAGGCTGACAGGATGATTGGTCTACTAAAGCGTGCAATTGCTCATTACGCCAAGACAACAGGACGGGGAACGTCACTCTATAAAAAGTTATGTAAACCGGACGGGTATGAATGGGCTGAACATATGGCGCGATGGGGAGGATTGCACTCCATCGGTAAAGGCGTATGGATTAACCTGGGATGCAATATCACTGACCCTGCGATGCTTCGACTCGGCGACAACGTCGGATTATCCGATTGCACCATATTCGGCCACGACGGCATCGTTCATGTCCTCAACGCGCGAGATGGAACGAAGCTCGATTCTGTTGGCGGCGTCGATATCAAGGCTAACTGCTTTATTGGCCATGGCGCCATCGTCATGCCGCGGGTCACTATCGGCCCGGATTCAGTGGTGGCGGCTGGCGCTGTGGTATTGAGGGACGTTCCACCTGGCGTCGTGGTGGGCGGTAATCCGGCCAGGGTTATCTGTACCATGGATACGTTGGTGAAGAATATTGGCGAGCGTTGCGCCTCTTATCCATGGATTCATCTTATCGAGCAGCGCCAGGGTATCTACGACCACGAACTGGAGTCCAGGCTTTCAGTCATGCGCGCCGAGTATTTCTTTGGTGAGCAATCCAATGGTTAGTGCGGAACTTGACGTGTTGGTGGTCAATTACAACACAGCGACCTTATTGCAGCCGATGTTCAATGCGTTGCGTCAGTCAGGTAACGCGCAGCGCCTGCGTTATTTGGTGGTGGACAACGCCTCTGCCGATAATTCACTGGAGTGTCTGACCCGTATTTGTCCGGAAGCCGTGCAACTGGCGAATGAGAATAATGTAGGTTTTGGTCGTGCCAATAATCAATTGATCGAACACCTGCAAGGCCGATACGCGTTACTGCTCAATACCGACGCCTTTGTGGCGGTGGATACTTTGAACAAGACCCTCGAATACATGGAGGCCCATCCTGATTGCGGTGTCCTGGGCGTTCGCCTGGTCGGGCGGGAAGGGGATTTGCAACCTTCCTGCCGCTATTTCCCGACACCGTTGAATGTCTTCCTAGCACACGCGGGGATTGCACGCTTTTTCCCCTGGGTGAAAAAGGTCGACGACATGACCTGGGATCATGCTTCGGTGCGCGAGTGCGACTGGGTGCCTGGCTGTTATTACCTGATCCGCCGTGAAGTCATCGATCAAGTCGGTTTGTTCGACCCGCGCTATTTCCTTTACTACGAGGAGGTTGATCACTGCAAACGCGTCAAGCAGGCAGGCTGGAAGGTGGTGTACTACCCCCATACCACCGTGGTGCATATCGGCGGTGAAAGCGCCAAATCCGTCGACACGCTCAATGCGGCCAGTCGCCAGATATCCAGGTTACAGATCGAAAGCGAGCTCTTGTATTTCCGCAAGCACCATGGTCTGGCGGGGCTGGCCTTGCATATGGGGCTGGTCAGCCTGGGGGATTTGATTCTGGCGCTCAAGGCATTGTTGAAAGGCCGGGGTCGCGCCGCCATCGGTGCGTGTTGGCAGCATGCCCGTGTTACCTGGGCACTGCTGCGTGAAACCCGTTTCGCCAGCCAACCAACACGGTAGATCAGTCCATGTTCGAAAACATACGTGCGGACTTGCGTGCCTACGCCGGTGACTGGGGTGCCCAGGGTTTCTGGGTGATGCTGGTTTATCGTTTCGGACGCTGGCGCTATGGCGTGCGTCCGGCGCCGTTACGCAAGGTTTTCTCCTTCCTGTACAAAATACTTTTCAAATGCGTGCAGATCGTCACCGGTATCGAACTGCCCTGTGAAGTCTCGGTAGGGCGCAACTTCGTCATCGATCATTTTGGCGGCATCGTGATCAGTGGTTATGCGCAGTTTGGTGATGACTGCCGTCTTCGCAATGGCGTGGTGGTGGGGCTCAAGAATGTGAATGAGCCGATTGCCCCGGTGATCGGTAACAACGTCGATATCGGCGCGGGGGCCAAAGTCCTGGGCAACATCCGCATCGGCAATAACGTGGTGATCGGTGCCAATGCCGTGGTCCTGACGGATGTGCCGGATAACTCGATCGCGGTAGGGGTGCCTGCAACCATCAAGACAAGGCGCAGCTTCGAGGTGGAGGAATGCTCTTGAACGCTCAGGCATCCGACATCGGTGTCGTTGTGATTGGTCGCAATGAAGGCCTGCGGCTCGAGCGTTGCCTGGCCTCGTTGATCGGTGTGGCGCAGAAGGTTGTCTATGTCGACTCGGGATCGACCGACGGGTCCGTGCAGATGGCACTCGGGCGTGGTGTCGAAGTGGTCGAGCTGGATATGACCACTCCCTTTACGGCTGCGCGCGCGCGCAATGAAGGTTTCGCCTGCCTGCAACGCGTACTGCCGCAGGTGCGTTATGTCCAGTTCGTCGATGGTGATTGCGAGGTGGTTGCCAGCTGGTTGCCACGGGCCCAGGCCTTTCTTGATGCGTGGCCCGAGGTGGCAGTGGTCTGCGGACGGCGCCGGGAGCGTTTTCCCCAGCATTCGATTTACAACCATATGTGTGATCTCGAATGGGACACACCCGTAGGCGAAGCCGGGGCCTGTGGCGGCGATGCGCTGATGCGGGTCGACGCCTTTGCTGCCGCCTGCGGATTTCGCGCGGACCTTATCGCCGGGGAAGAGCCTGAGTTGTGTGTACGCCTGCGCGCCAGCGGCTGGAAAGTCTGGCGTCTGGCCGAGGAGATGACCTTGCACGATGCCGGCATGAGCCGTTTCGGCCAGTGGTGGCGACGCACCCTGCGCGGTGGCTATGCCTTTGCCGAGGGCGCATTTTTGCATGGGAACGCACCGGAGCAACATTGGCGGCGCGAGTCGCGCCGAGCCTGGTTCTGGGGGTTGGGCATCCCCTTGGCGACGTTGATCACCAGCTTGATGCTGGGAGGGTGGGGGCTGCTGGTGTTGCTGATCTATCCGTTGCAAATGGCGCGCCTGGCTCGTCGGGGTGACGGATCGTTACGGGAAAAATGGCTGCTGGCTTTCTTTCTGGTGCTCGGGAAATTTCCCGAGATGCTGGGGCAAACCAAGTTTCTATTGAGCAGATTCGGCGCCGGCAAGACGGCGTTGATCGAATACAAGTGAGACTTCCATGAATAATTGGCAGCTACTGAAAAGCATGTCTTCGATACATGCCGGGTATTCCTTGAGAGCACTGAAAAACAAAGCCAGGTTATTGTTTTTGACAGGGCAAAACTGGTCGGCACTGCAGGTGTTCTTGTCACGGATGTCAATGGCCCTGGGCAAGAGCGGTGTCGAGAAGTTGGGTGGAGATTGTCTCGGCGTCGTTCATTGGCCGTACATCAGTAGAAGCTGGAGCTCTCAGGACAGGCTCGGTGTGTTGGCCTCGCACTACGAAGTGGTGGCCCGGAGCTGTCCGCAATTGTTGCTGTATGGGCGCAATGACAGTCTGGTTTTAAGCGATCTGTCACGGTTTTCGCCTGGTTGCTCATTGGTTCTGGACCGCCCTGTCTGGTTTATGCGCGAAGGGGAGTTGGTGCTGAACCTGTTTCAGGCAGACCTGCGCGTTGCCTCCATCGCTTTCACGTTAAGTAGCGCGGACGGTGAGCTGTGCATCTTTATTGGCGCGGTACAGGGCATACATAAAGGCATAGAAAGTGATAAGTCCCTGAGCATCTATCGGGACCTGACCAAGGACTTTGAAGGTCTGCGGCCAAGAAGCTTTCTGATTGACGTCATCAAGTACCTGGCCACCCACATGGGTGTCGACAGGATTTATGCAGTAGGGGATGGATATCGTCATCACCGTCATCCCTATTTTGGTGCTGAAAAAGCACAAGAGCTGGCGGCGGATTATGACGTGATCTGGCTGGAACATGGGGCGACGCCTTCGGTGCGCGAGGATTTCTTTGAAATTCCCATGACCCCATCCAGAAAGCCGCTGGATACGATTGCTTCGAAAAAACGCGCCATGTATCGCCGGCGCTATGAACTCCTGGACAGTACGTTTATGAACATGGATGAAGTATTGAAAGGCTGTTATGCGGCGAATTGAAGTTGCTCACTGTACGGCTGTGGAGTCGACCACAGTCATCAATCACCGCCACAGCCTATAAGCCGGGTGACCATGCGTATCGCTTATTTCATCAATCAATACCCGAAGGTCAGTCATAGCTTCATACGTCGCGAGATTCTGGCATTGGAGCGTCAGGGTTTCGAAGTGCAGCGCGTGGCCTTGCGGGGCTGGGATGCCGAGTTGGTGGATGCCGAGGATGTGTCGGAGCGCGATAAGACAGCCTATGTGCTGCGCGACGGCATCACCGGTCTGGCAGGGCCCGTGCTGCAGGTATTGCGCGCCGGGCCGCGTCGTTTTTTCTCAGCGCTGTGGCTGGCGTTACGCATGGGTTGGCGCGCCGATCGCTCCTGGCCCTACCACGTTGTCTATTTGTTCGAGGCGTGCCGCCTGCTGACCTGGTTACAGGAATCGGGCGCCAGGCATGTGCATGCACATTTCGGTACCAACTCGACTGAAGTGGTGATGTTGGCCAATGCACTCGGCGGGCCAGCCTACAGTTTTACCGTGCATGGCCCGGAAGAATTCGACAAGCCACAGTTCATTCACCTGGGCGAGAAAGTCCGGCGCGCCGCTTTTGTTGCGGCCATCAGCGCCTATGGCCGCAGCCAGCTGTTTCGCTGGGTGGATCATGCCCATTGGTCGAGGGTAAAGGTGGTCCATTGTGGTCTGGAGCAGGCGTTTCACAACGTACCGGCAGTCGCCATTCCGACCGCTGCGCGGCTGGTTTGCGTGGGGCGCTTGTGCGAGCAGAAAGGCCAACTATTGTTGCTAGAAGCGGCCCGGATTCTGGCCGCACAGGACGTGAAATTCGAACTGGTGCTGGCCGGTGACGGGGAGATGCGCGAGCAGATCGAAGCACTGATTGCGCAGTATGGTTTGCAGGCGCAAGTACGAATTACCGGCTGGATCAGCAGTGAGCAGGTGCGGGAAGAAATTCTCGCGGCACGGGCCCTGGTACTGCCGAGCTTCGCCGAGGGTTTGCCAGTGGTCATCATGGAAGCCATGGCCTTGCGCCGGCCCGTACTGACGACCTATGTGGCGGGGATTCCCGAACTGGTGCGTCAGGGGGAGAACGGTTGGTTGTTTCCCGCCGGCGACGTGGATGAGTTGGCGGCGACGCTGGCAGAGTGCCTTGCGCAACCTCTCGAGGTGCTGCAGCGCATGGGTGAGGCGGCTTATCAAAGGGTGCTGGAGCGACACGATATCGACACGGAAGCGACGAAGTTGGCTCACTTGTTCAGGGCACAAGCATGATGACTTTATTGGTTTGGCTGTTCTGCGGGCTGTTGGCAGTCATTCTCCTGCCGGTGCTGATCCTGTTTATCCAGATACTGCTGGCTTGCCTGCCTGTGCGATCGCTGCCGCAGGCACAAGGCGCGCGACCACGGGTGGCGGTGTTGGTACCGGCACACAATGAAGCCTCGGTCATCGAAGCGACGTTGCGTACGCTCAAACCGCAATTGCTGGAAGGCGACCGGTTGCTGGTCGTGGCCGACAACTGCTCTGACAATACGCCGGCGCTGGCACGCCTGGCGGGTGCAGAGGTGGTGGAACGCCATGATGATGCTCGACGTGGCAAGGGCTATGCACTGGACCATGGGGTGCGTCATCTGGCGAGTGCGGCGCCTGACGTCCTCATCATTGTCGACGCCGATTGTCAGGTGAGCGAAGGTTTTGTCGAGCGTCTGGCCATCTGTTGCATCGATTCGGGGCGGCCTGTCCAGGCCCTGGACTTGATGCGCGCTCCAGCGGGTTCGGGGTTGAAAGTGCAGCTCGCCGAATTCGCCTGGTGCGTGAAGAACCGCGCGCGGCCGCAAGGTTGGGCGCGCCTCGGTTTGCCCTGTCAGCTGATGGGCACCGGAATGGCATTCGCCTGGCGGGATCTGCCATTAATCGATCTGGCCAGTGGTCATATCGTCGAAGATTTGAAGATGGGCCTGGATTTCTGCCGCAGCGGCAAGCCGCCGTTGTTTTGCCCCGATGCCCTGGTCACCAGTTATTTTCCGCGCAGTGAAGAGGGTCTGGCGACCCAGCGCACGCGTTGGGAGCATGGCCACCTTGGGGTAATCCTGGGTGACGCGCCAACGTTGCTCGTGGAGGCAATCCGCAAGGGCAACGGCAGCCTGCTGGCCATGACCCTGGATTTGCTGGTCCCGCCATTGGCGTTGCTGACCCTGGCCTTGATCGCGGCCTTTGGTCTGTCATGGCTGGTATTTGTTTTGACTGGCGCGTGGGCGCCAGCGTTGATGGCGTCTGTCGGAGTGACACTATTGGGTACGACTATTCTTCTGGCATGGAGCCAGTTCGGCCGCGAGATTATTTCCTTTTCAGCCCTGATGTACGCGCCTTTCTACGCGCTGAAGAAAATCCCCCTGTATGTGGGTTTTTTATTCAAGCGTCAGGTCGAGTGGGTACGATCGAAGCGGGATGAAAGCTGATGCGCGCCCTGGATTGGCTGCACAACTGGCAGACGATTTTCCAGAAACTCAGGGTCGTCAATGATGGTGATGATGAGCAAGGGCTGATTGATGCCTTGTCCTGTGCCGAACAAGCGACGGTGCTGGGATTCGTCAATGCCCATGCCATGAACCTGGTGGCGGGTAACGTCGATTACTACCGTTCGCTGTCCTCGGCGGACGTGTTGTTGCGGGATGGCTCCGGCATGGCGCTTTTGCTGCGCAAGCTCGGCCTGACGCCGGGACTGAACATGAACGGCACCGATTTCATCCCCAAATTGCTGGCAGCCTTCAAGGGGCGGCGCGTGGCTTTCTGGGGCACTGAAGATACTTTTCTCATCAACGCGGTGCAGCATTGCGAAGCCATACATGCCGTGAACATTGTTTCTGCTCACCATGGCTTTGCCGAGGTGGACGTCTATATAAGGCTGGTCCAGGAGTTGCAACCCGAGTTGGTGGTATTGGGGATGGGCATGCCCAAGCAGGAGGCGGTCGCGGCCAGACTGGCTGCCAGCGGGGTGCCTTGCCTGATCGTCTGCGGCGGGGCGATCCTGGATTTTCTCGGCGGCAAGGTGCATCGGGCGCCGCAATGGATGCGACGCCTGGGTTGTGAGTGGGTGTTCAGGTTAATGAGTGAACCGAAACGATTGTTCAAGCGCTATGTGCTGGGCAATCCGATGTTTTTGCTGCGCACGCTGATTTTCGCGGAGCGGGGTGTGACGAGTTGACAGGCTGTTTTTGCACGCTGTTTTTGCGTTTTCAAGATTGTTAATGGCATTCCTTCGGGCTGCAAGATGCTGCTTGCAAGCAAAATAACGTTTCCTCGACAGGTGCCAGTGAGCCAATGAAAGAATATATAGCGGCCGTGTTACGTAAGCTGATATCACCCTCTTTACGTTTCGAATTGAGAAAGGCTGTTTCCTGGCTGCGAGACATAGCGGGTCGAGCCTGTTTCTGGCGCTGGGAAATTGTCAGATTCAAACTTCGGGAAAATAGCCCTTTTAACATCCTCTATGTTGGCAGGAAGGCGCAGCGGGAATTTGTGAAGGTGCTCCTGGGGGTGGAGTCGCCAAAGGTTGATAATCAATCAACCGCGGATGCTGCAAGCCAGACGGTGTTTGTCAGTGAGATGCCGACCCCGGGCGCCTTGTGTGTACCTCAGTATCTAAGCGCTGTCGTACCGCTGAGAAGATCCATCGACGATATTACTGCCAGATACAATACCGAACTGCGTCGAAATCTCCGCAAGAATCGCTTGCGTTATCGCATGCAGCAAGCGCTGAACGATGATGAGATTGAAAGTGCCGATCTGCAGATGCTTAAACCCTATGCCCAGGCAAGGCATGGCACCGCGGCTTCGCAAATCGAAACCCACGAAGTGCGCAGGGTGGCAAAAAATGCCGGGCGGCTCGATCTGGTGCTGTTGGAGGACGAGGTTGTAGCTTGTCATCTGGGCTGCGTTATCACTCGCGCAGGAAAACGTTACTGGAGCACGATCCGTTTTGGTTATCCTGAAACGGTGTATTCAGACGCTAAAAAACTGCGTGAAATCAACTCGATCACTACCTTCATGGCGCTTGAATGGGCGATCGAAAATGGCTTCGACTATTATGATATCGGGACTTGCCTGGCGCGACCGGACGATGGACTTCTTGAGTGGAAAAGAAGACGTGGCGGCGATGTGGATACGTTGGGCAATTACGGTTACATGTTTATTCGCCTGCCCGGCAAAGGCGCTGCATCGTTTCTTTGGGAAACTCCCCTGTTTGCTGTTGAAGGCAAAAAACTGACGCTTCATCTGGGGCTGCCCGATGGGCCGAGTGACGAGGAAATCGCCAGTCGATACCGTGAAATGGGTTTTGGTGGACTGTCCAGAATATATCTTCATTGCATCAAACAGCCGCAAGCGTCGCTGATCGACACCTTGCGCAGCCGCTATAACCATCTCGGTTCACCCCCCGACATGGAGATTGTCATATCCGCCTGAATGGATTTCTGATGGGCAAAAGCGCTATTTCCGTATAAGCACATTAAAGTGGTAGTTCATATGTCGCAAACTTATACATTGACCAATAGCGGTTCATCGAAGTGGAGTCTTGCTGCGTATCAACACCTGTTGAAGGCGCGACTGGCACGAAAGCCATCGGCAACCCTGCAAAGTGTGGCCGTGAAGAGCTGGGAAATTGCTCCGGGCGAGGTGGCAATCGCTCCTCCGGCGTTTTACTTGCCCGACCAACTTGAGCGTGTGACAGGTTGGGCCGGGGATCTGTTTTATCCATTCGAACACCCTCGCCGCACCATGGAAGGCGTCGGCCGTGTTGAACATGGTCCTACGCGTGGTTATCTGCTGAAAAATGCCTGGCTGATTGACGGCACTCTTTACAACGGTAATTACAAGTCATGGTTGTCGCCCCGAGCCCGCAGGTTACCGGGGGTTCGAGTAGAGACCGAGATCGAGCGTGGCGCGCTGTACTGTACGGCCGGCGGGAACAAGTGGTTCGGATCATGGTTGATGGATGACTGTATTACTTATCCATTGGCGTGCGACGAAGGGGTGCCGGTGACCACGGCAGTCTGCGACGAACTCGTTTCTGCCTCTAAGCACGGCATCCTTCACGCGCCCGGTTATGAAGACTGGCTCGGGATGAAGCCGGTTCGTTTGCGTAATGCTTTTTTCCGTGAACTCGTGGTTTTTGACGATCTGAGTCAAAACAGACACAAGCACCTGCGCTTCCGTGCCATGGGCGAAAAGTTGCTGTCACACGTCAATGCCAGCGCTCACCCAGGTGTGTTCATTCTGCGCGGCAACAAGGGCGAGTTGCGCCTGTTGCGCAATGAACTGCAGCTGGCTGAACGCCTGCGGGACCGCAGAGGGTTTCGTATCATCGAACCGGCAAAATCCGATGTGGCGACTATTGTCGCGGCCTGTGCGGGTGCCAGGGTCGTCGTGGGGATCGAGGGCAGTCATTTGATCCATGGGGTCAATGTACTGCAGCCAGGTGGTTCATTGCTGGTGCTGCAGCCGCCCAATCGTTTTCTGTGCTTCTTCAAGTACCTGACCGATCGTGATCAGCAGAACTTCGGTTTTGTGGTGGGCACGCAAGAGGGCGATGGCTTCAGTGTCGATGGGGACGAGGTTGAGCGCACCCTGGATCTGTTTCCTGTCAGCGCATCTTGAAGCCGAGATGAGGAGAGGAGGGCAGCGCCAATCGATGGCGCTGCCCGGGTATGAACCCTAATAGGCGTGCTTGCCCGAGAAGGCAAGGACAGTCCGCGCCAGAATGACAAAGTCGAGCCACAGCGACCAGTTGTTGATGTACTCGATGTCCGAGTCAACCCGCCGAATCATCTGTTCAATATCCCTTGTTTCACCGCGGAATCCGCGTACCTGAGCCAAACCGGTGATGCCGGGTTTGATGTTGTGGCGCGCGAAGTAGTCGGAGATATCAGGTGAGTACTGGGCATCGTGGGCAATGGCGTGGGGGCGCGGCCCCACCAGCGACATTTCCCCTGTCAGCACATTGAACAGTTGCGGAAGCTCATCCAGGCTTGTCCGGCGAATGAAAGAGCCGACCCTGGTCTTGCGCGGATCGTTTTTTTCCGCCTGCTTGACGATGCCTTCTTCCGGCTGATGGACCACCATGCTGCGGAATTTCCAGATACGAAAGGTATCGCCGCTCCATCCCATGCGTTCCTGGCGGAAGAATACCGGTCCCGGGCTGTCGAGCTTGATGGCAATGGCGACGATCACCAGCAAAGGGGCCGCCATCAGCAATATAAGGAACGCCAGGACTTTGTCTTCAAGGTTCTTCAGGAAAAGCCGCATGCCCATCAGTGGGGTTTCGGACAAGGTCAGCACGGGGATCCCGGCAATTTCACGTACGCTGTGATTGATCAGGCGTAGCGAGAAAATATCGGGCACCCAGTTAACCGTGGTGTGCTTGTCGAGCAGCCTCAAGTAAACGTCCTTGATCACCTGTGAGCTGTCCAGAGGCGTCACAAAATAGACGCTGCGGATGGAGTGCTGCACGACCAGGTCATCGAGGTCAGAGAGATTGCCCAGAATGGGCAAGCGGTGCGCACTGGGCGATCCGTCCTTGCCCTGATCATCCGCAGCGCCGATCAACACGGAGCCGACCACCCGTTCACCCAGCCATGGGTTATTACTGATTTTCTCATGAAGGAAATTGGCCAGTTCTCCCGAACCAATAATAAGAACGTTGTCCCTTTGCGCCGGGTGAGCCAGGAATTTTTTCTGCAACTCCCTTGTGCCAAGGTGCAAAAGCAGCTGAACGACGTAGCCGATCACAAACAACTCGCTGACCAACAGGCGTGAGTATTGTTCACTTGTCTTGGTCAGAAAGGCCATGGCCACAAGAAAGCCGAAGGCGGCTGTCCACGCCTTGAGCAGCTTGAAGGATTTGACACCGAACCCGACGTTGCTTCGGTAAATGGCATAATGGTCATAGGAGACGGCCAGTGCCCCCAACAGCAACAGGACCATGATGACATAGGCCTGGGAGACATAGCCGATATGATAATTGATCAAATACCACGAGACGCTGGTGACCGCGAGGCCATCGAGAGCGGCCTGAATTACAATGCTGGTGCTGCTTCTACGCTGTAATACGGAACGGCTGGTGTTAGGTTCAAAAATCATATCCAGACCTCATTTACTGCCCCCTCGCGCTCAAAAATGGCGCGACTCAGTTCAAGATGGCCCTCGCTCCAGAGCGTTTGCGTGCGCGCCACCCACAAGCTGCCCCGGCTTGTGAAACACCCCCCGCCACCCTGTGTGCAGACCCGGGCCAGAATGTTGCTGCGCGTGATATCACTTTAGCAGTGCATGGAAATCCTTCACGGAATTGCCGGGGTTTTTTCGCGGTTTTTTATCAGGTGCAGGGCCGGCAGGAAACGCCGGCGGTGAGGGCGTAAAAGTAGGGGAACTGCTGCTGCCAATGGCTTTCAGTCGGGGGCCATCATCACGGCCAGCGTCATCTTGACGAACTCTTCATTCTTGTCGATGACTTCCAGGGTGCCACGCACCGTATCGGCGACGTCCGCCGAGCCGCGCTGCTCGACCCAGTTGGAAAGCTCCATGATGGCGGCTTCCAGGGCGAGCTGGTTCTCGTTGAGCTTGAACAGCAGGGAAGGGAGCAAGTCTGAATGTGGCATCGCGAATTCTCCGTGGAGATTTCAGCGTAGCAGCTTGGTTGGCGGGGGGAGAGTTGCGTGATCGATTGAAAATGAGCGGTGAGGGCGTGCTGCTAATTCAACGATGGGTTTTAGCTGATGGGTTTGATGTGTCTCACCAGTGAATCATTGAGCCGGCGCACGGTCATATCGCCGACTTTGGCTTTTAGGATGTTTAAATGAAGCGCGCAGCATTGTTGTTCATGGCCATTTCAGGCTCTCTCCTACTGGGTGGTTGCGGGCCTCACTGGCACGACGGAGATAGGTATGGTCGTGATCGTGGTTATGATCATGGCCGTGGGTACGACCGAGGGTATGACGATGATCGAGATCATTACCGCAGGTATGATCGTCGCGACGATGGGTATGAGCGCAATCACGATCGCGACCATGACGACAGAGGCGACTAACTCGCGCTGATCCCTCTACATCTTCACCAAATTCCATCTGTTAAATGCCCAGGCCCGCTACTGGCGGCGGCCTGGGTGTTCAGCATCAGCAATTTCCGTCGACTTCAGGTTGGGCCTACCGGTCTCCCGGTTGATGCGCGGTCACATCGTTGGCCCTGCTTTCCGCTACCTGCCAGGGCGTTGAGCGCAGCCTTCAGTTTTACTGCACCACGCAGGTGGATCGTTCATTTGCTTCTGCGCCCATCGCCTTTCGCTTGATACTGAGATGAGGATGTTCGTCGGCAGGTGTTAGTGGCGGTTTTTTTTAAACTCCAAAATTTATCGCTGACATGTTCCAGAAAGACTTCCGCCGCTGACTTTTGATTTTGAGCCGATCGCATAAAACGGGTCTTTGCATGCTATGTATTTAACTTCACGAGTGCCCGGTAGCGAATAGTTTGAACCTGTCGGCTCAAGATCAAATGAACCGAACAATTTGCGCGAACATGAGTCCGTCTTGTCGGTGATCGTGCAAACCGTGACTCTAATCTTGAAATCACACCGATTAGTGTACTCGCCGTAACCTGCTGGCAAGGTTGGGTGCGTTGCCGACCATTTTACACACTCCGAGTACGCCTGATCGAATTTGCTATTCGATGATACAGTGCTTGTGTCATTTTGATTGTATGAATTACTCGCCACTGTTGTCGCAGAGGCTGATGCTGTACTCGCGCTGGCAGGCGAAGAATATGAGCTCGGTTGGAGCGTTTGGGTGTGATTGCTTGTTTGCGATGGCGCAGCAGAGCTGGCGATCGTTTGAGCCGCAGAAGAAACTGCCGTGTTGTATTCAGGGTTACTTTGATAAAGGGGACTATCATCCCTTTCAAGCAAAGGGCTGCCGACGTGTGAGTTCAGCTCCCCTTTTTTTAGCAGATCCGAGGTGGTTCCGCCAATACCGGGGTACAACGCACCAAATGTCACTACCGTGACCAACCCATCCAGCATATGCAACGGTAAAGTGGCGGTATCAACCACATCATTTGATGAGCACGCTGTCAATAATGAAAGCAGTGGTGTCATTAAAATAGGGTTACTTAGACTTTTCTTTTTTAAATTGATGTTTAGCCTGCTCGTGCCCCGATCCATTTTATAACCCTTTTTAGAAGGTAGTTTCACAGCAATGAATACGCAAAAGCGTAATTTACTGAAACTTCACCATTTATTATTTGGCCAAAAAGTGTTCATCCCAACGTTGGACAAAATGGACAAGGATCCAATGATGTGTGCGGGCCAGCACAATGATGTTGAATTGTCATCATGACAAACGAAGGATAGCTTTGCGAAAAAAAAACGCGAGGGATTGCCAGGGTTTTTTACGTGTGCAGGATGGGCTGGATCGCTGCCTGTTAGCAGAGCGCCGGTGAGGAGTCACAGAATGCCTCTGGACATGGGAGTAATGGGGCGGATAGCTGGACGTTGGAAGGGCTGAAAACGGGCTGAGTTCTGGAACACTTGAATAATAGTTCTCGAACACATCAGGGGAGGGGTCTCAAGCACCGAACCCGGAAACGACAAAGCCCTGAAAAATCAGGGCTTTGTCGTATAAAGATGGCGGAGGCGATGGGATTCGAACTCATGGACCTGTTACAGTCGACGGTTTTCAAGACCGTTGCCTTAAACCACTCGGCCACACCTCCGTTGCTGTTGCGGGCGCCATAATACCTGAATGAAACACACTGTCAAACTCTCTGCATGGCTAGTTTCAGGGTGTCTGTTATGATCTTTGCGACTGAACGTTTCAAACCAACAGGAGTGTCGCCATGCGCGAACAGGATTACGCAGTTAACAACAGCGTGCAGGCTGAGCAGCTAGAAGTTAGCCGCGTCCTGCGCAACACCTATGGCTTGCTTGCCCTGACTCTGGCATTCAGCGGCGTGATGGCCTACGTGGCGCAGCAGATGCGTGTTGGCTACCCGAACATTTTCGTGGTGCTGATCGGCTTCTACGGCCTTTTCTTCCTCACCAACAAGCTCCGTGACTCGGCCTGGGGCCTGGTGTCGGCCTTTGCCCTCACCGGTTTCATGGGCTTTTTGCTTGGCCCGATCCTCAACCGTTACCTGGGTATGCAGGGCGGTGCTGAAGTGGTCAGCTCGGCCTTCGCGATGACGGCGCTGGTGTTCGGTGGCCTGTCCGCCTATGTGCTGATCAGCCGCAAGGACATGAGCTTCCTCAGCGGTTTCATCACCGCGGGCTTCTTCGTGCTGCTGGGCGCCACCGTGGCGAGCTTCTTCTTCCAGGTCAGCGGCTTGCAACTGGCGATCAGCGCAGGTTTCGTGCTGTTCTCCTCGGTGTGCATCCTGTTCCAGACCAGCGCCATCATCCATGGCGGCGAGCGCAACTACATCATGGCGACCATCAGCCTGTATGTATCGATCTACAACCTGTTCATCAGCCTGTTGCAGATTTTCGGCATCATGGGCCGCGATGACTGATTGAAAGCCTCAAGTAAAAAACCCGCTCAGGCGGGTTTTTTATTGGCAGGGCAAAACCTTGCTCACGCCATCGGCGGCAACCGGCGCTTGACCGGGGTTTTCTTGACGATCGCCGTATTGGTTTCGGCATGGCTGTTGAGGCGGTCGAGCAGGGTGTCCAGTTGCTCCATCGAGCGTACGTGCAGGCGCGCGATGAAGCAGTCATCGCCGGTGACCTTGTCGCATTCGGTGAATTCGGGGATGGCCTGGATCTGCCGTTCCACTTCCTGCAACTGGCCTGGCAGCGGGCGCACGCGCACGATGGCCTGGAGTTGATAGCCGAAGCATTTCGGGTCGACTTCAACGGTGTAGCCCTTGAGCACGCCCCGTTCTTCCAGGCGACGCAGGCGTTCGGCAACGCTCGGCGAGGACAGACCACTGATCGCGGCCAGGGCCTTGAGCGAACGTCGCGAATCTTCCATCAGTGCGGTGATCAGGACCTGGTCGATGTCATCGGTCATGGTGTATTCCTCGATTAGGCCGTTACGCGAAACTGCCTTGATAAAAAAGGCTGAACCGCAGTTTAGCCTGCTTTTTGCGCTGGAGAAGCCCGCAGGAGGATTGGCATACTTTGTCCATTCACAGAGGAGTCTGAAGATGGACAGAACAATACGCCGCGGCTCATTCGAAATGACCGCCGCCATGCTGATTTCCGGGACCATCGGCTGGTTCGTGCTGGTGTCCGGGCAACCGGTGCTGGACGTGGTGTTCTGGCGTTGCCTGTTCGGCGCCGGCACCCTGTTGCTCATATGCGCGGCTTTCGGCTTTCTGCGCCCCGGCATCCTGACCCGTACTACTTTCCTGCTGGCGGTGCTCAGCGGGGTGGCGATCGTCGGCAACTGGGTGCTGTTGTTCGCTTCGTATTCCCGCGCCTCGATTGCCATCGGCACGGCGGTCTACAACGTCCAGCCGTTCATGCTGGTGGGGCTGGCCGCGTTGTTCCTCAACGAAAAGATCACCCTGCAGAAACTGTTCTGGCTGGGCATCTCCTTTCTCGGCATGCTGGCCATCGTCAGCGCCCATGGCGGGCAGGGCGAGGGCGGCAACGAGTACCTGCTGGGCATCGGCCTGGCATTGGGCGCGGCCTTGCTCTATGCCATCGCCGCGTTGATCATCAAGCGCCTGACCGGTACGCCGCCACACCTGATCGCGCTGATCCAGGTCTGCACCGGGGTGTTGCTGCTCGCGCCGTTCGCGCACTTTTCAGCCTTGCCCCAGGCGCCATCGGCCTGGGCCAGCCTGGTGACGTTGGGCATTGTCCACACCGGCGTGATGTATGTGCTGTTGTATGGCGCCATTCAAAAGCTGCCGACCGCACTGACCGGGGCGCTGTCGTTCATCTACCCGATTGCGGCGATTTTCGTCGACTGGTTTGCCTTCGGCCATCGCCTGGAGCCGCTGCAATGGATTGGCGTGGCCGCGATTCTGCTGGCCGCCGCCGGCATGCAACAGGGCTGGGGCTTCAAGTCGCGCAAGCTGGTGGCGCAGTAAAGGTCAGATGTTCCAGCGCGGAGCGGTCTTGGCCAGGCGCTGGCGCATCTCGCTGATATTGGCGGCGAACTGGCGGGTCAGTAAGCGGTAACCATCCAGCGGGCTGTACACCGGCGCTTCGAGGTTTGGCGCCGCCGGCAGGTCGTCCGGTCGGCCAAGCCGTTGGACCGCGCCTATTTTCAACGCTCGCGCCATGCCCACCAGTTGCACGCGGATCTGCCGGTGTTGCGCGGTCATCGCCGATTGCAGTTGCGCCAGGGCATTCGGGTCATTGATGTCGGGGCGGATGTTGCCGAGGATTTCCAGGGTGCTGACGCACATCCGCAAGTTGCGCTGGATGGCGTCCAGTTCGGTCATGGAGATTTTCACCTCCTTGGACACCGACGGCATCAGCGAACGCAGTTGCACCATGACCGCATTCAGGCGGCCCATGATCTTGAGGTGTTCGTCATCGCTGACCGGTTGGCCATTGATGATTCGGGTGTAGAGGGTCGCGCAGTCGCGCAGCGCATCGGCCAGGTTGTAGCGCCAGGAAAACACCGCATACAGCGGCAACGCGAAGGAAAACGCCAGGGCCAGGGCGATGCCGATCAGGATGTCGACCCCGCGCCACAGGCCGTCGGTGACCGGGTTGTCGCCATGCCCGGCCACGATGAACACGGTGATGGCCGCCAGCAGGGCCGTGTAGCCGCCCTTGCCGATGGCGTGATAGGAGAAGAATCCGCAGACCACCGCCATGGCGAAATAGGTCAGCCACGGCATCCCGAGCCAGGCCTGTTGCACCACCAGCAAAAGGCCGACGCCGGCACCGATCAAGGTGCCGATGGCACGCTCGGCGGCTTTTTTGCCGATGTTGCCGTGGTGCTGCAGGCCGCCGATGACCACCAGCATGGTCACCGACGCCCATTCGCCGTGGGGCAGATGAATGCCGCTGGTCAGCAGGATGGTCGCCAGCAACCCCAGAGCCACCCGCACCGCGTGGATCACCCGGGCGTGGCGATAGCGCTGGTACGGGTCCAGCAACGGACGCAACAGGCGCCGCAGCAGTGGCGGCAATCGGTGGCTGACGGTGCTCAGGTCCGGTGTCCTCAGAAAATGTAATCAGTGGTCAGGAAGCTCGAGCTGCGTCCGCTGATGATCTCGCTGATCAGGTCCTTGTTGGTCTCCTGGAATTTGGTGGCGACCAGGGTACGGATCGAAAACACCCGCAACGCATCATGTACCGACAGCGTGCCCTCGGCCGAGTTCTTGCGCCCGTTGAAGGGGAAGGTATCCGGACCGCGCTGGCATTGCGCGTTGAGGTTGATGCGCCCGACCTGGTTGGCAAAGGTGTCGACCAGCCGGCCGACCGCGACCGGATTGGTGCCGAAAATACTCAGTTGCTGACCGAAGTCCGATTCGAGGACGTAGTCGATCACGGTGTCCAGGTGACGGTAGGGCACGATCGGGATGACCGGGCCGAACTGTTCTTCCTGATAGACGCGCATCTGCGTGGTCACCGGGTACAGCACCGCCGGGTAGAAGAACGAGGCATGGGCCTGGCCGCCGTTGGGGTTGACCACCTTGGCGCCTTTGCTTTCTGCATCCGCCACCAGCCCATGCAGGTAATCGACCTTGCCCGATTCCGGCAGCGGCGTCAGTGCGACGCCGCTGTCCCATGGCATGCCCGGTTTGAGGCCGGCGAGTTTGGCGTTGAATTTGTCGATGAAGGCGTCGACCACGTCTTCATGGACAAAGAGGATTTTCAGCGCGGTGCAGCGCTGGCCGTTGAACGACAGGGAGCCGGTCAGTGCTTCGCTCACCGCGTTGTCCAGGTCGACCTCGGGCAAAACGATACCGGGGTTTTTCGCATCCAGGCCCAGGGCCGCGCGCAGGCGGTGTGGCTTGGGGTGGAGTTTTTTCAGGTCGCTGGCGGCTTTGTTGGTGCCGATAAACGCGAAGATGTCGATCTTGCCGCTGGCCATCAGGGCGCTGACGGTCTCGCGGCCGCTGCCATAGATCACGTTGATCACGCCGGCCGGGAAGCTGTCGCGGAAGGCTTCGAGCAGCGGACGAATCAGCAGCACGCCGAGCTTGGCCGGTTTGAACACCACGGTGTTGCCCATGATCAACGCCGGAATGAGGGTGGTGAAGGTCTCGTTCAGCGGGTAGTTGTACGGGCCCATGCACAGGGCGACGCCGAGCGGCACGCGGCGGATCTGGCCGAGGGTGTCCTGTTCCAGCTCGAAGCGGCTGGAGCGGCGGTCGAGTTCCTTGAGGGCGTTGATGGTGTCGACGATGTAATCGCAGGTGCGGTCGAACTCCTTTTCCGAGTCCTTGAGGTTCTTGCCGATTTCCCACATCAGCAACTTGACCACCGCCTCACGTTGTTCGCGCATGCGCTTGAGGAAGGCTTCGACGTGCTGGATGCGATCGGCCACGCGCAGGGTCGGCCACAAACCCTGGCCACGGTCATAGGCGCGCACGGCGGCGTCGAGCGCCGTCAGCGCGGTCTCGGCATCGAGCAGCGGCGTGCTGCCGAGGATCACTTGCTTGTCACCGCTTTCGCCTTTGAGGTACACCGGGCTGCGCACCTGGGCGAGGGGGCCGGACCAGGTTTTCAGTTCGCCATCGACCAGGTATTCACGCTGTTCGATCTGACCGTCGAGACGGTACTTTTCCGGGATGTCGGCGATGCTCGGGAACAGATTGTCGAGAATATTGGCTGTGGTCATGTCGCTCCCCTTCGGATTGGGCAATGCTTTGATGAATCGTTTTAGCAGACCTCATGCACCCTTGTCATGACTCATCTCAGTGATCTTCATGCGGCGTGACGGATTATCCGGTTTGCAAAGCCTAGCTTTTGTTTTGCCCGGGCGGGCGCGTTTGCCCGGTTATAACGCCAGGCCTTGTCGCGCCTGACCGATCAGCCGATGTGCGGTAAACTGCGGCACTTTTCAAGGAGTTCATATGAGTCATTACCAGCCGGGCATTCTCGCCACCCCTGTTCCGCCTCAAGCCCGCCATATGTTCTTCGCCCTCGAATCCGTCGAAGCATTGCCGGCGGCCCTCGACAACTTGATGCAAGTGGTGGACGGGAAATCGGCGGTGGTCGGTTTCGGCGAATCCCTGGTCAAGGCCCTGCACGGGCAGGTCGATGGCCTGCGTGCCTTTCCGGCCCTGACCGGGGTCGGCGTCGACAACCCTTCGACGCAGCACGCGCTGTGGTGTTGGTTGCACGGAGAAGACCGTGGCGAATTGCTCAATCGCAGCCAGGCCATCGAAGCGGCACTGGCCCCGGCCCTGCGCCTGGTGCAGATGAACGAAACCTTCCGCCACCGCACCGGCCATGACCTGACCGGGTACGAAGACGGCACCGAGAACCCCCACGACGAAGCCGCCGTGGCCGCAGCCCTGGTGAGTGAGGGTGACGATGGCACGGTCGGTGGCAGTTTCGCTGCGATCCAGCAGTGGCAGCATGACCTCAAGGGCTTTCATGGCCTGTCGTCCGAAGACAAGGACAACATCATGGGCCGTCGCCTGAGCGACAACGAAGAGATCGACGACGCGCCGGTCTCGGCCCACGTCAAGCGCACCGCCCAGGAAAGCTTCGCCCCGGAAGCCTTTGTGGTGCGCCGCTCGATGCCCTGGATCGAAGGCGACCGCGCCGGCCTGATGTTCCTCGCCTTCGGCTTCTCCCTCGATGCTTTCGAAGCGCAACTGCGGCGCATGAGCGGCCTGGAAGATGGCATCACCGATGGCCTGTACCGCATCAGCCGGCCGATCACCGGCGGCTATTACTGGTGCCCGCCGCTCAAGGAGGGTCACCTGGATCTGCGGGCGTTGCGGGTCGGTTAAACCGCGTCCAGATGCAGATCAAAAGATCGCAGCCTGCGGCAGCTCCTACGGTGATCGCAATTCACTTGTAGGAGCTGCCGCAGGCTGCGATCTTTTGCTTTAGGTGGCTGAATCTAACCTTATGCTCATTCGGTATTTCTCAAGCCAGCCCGCACTTCTCTAAGATCACGTCATAACTCGTTATAACAAGTGATCTGCGATGACCGATAACGTTCTATCCCTCAGCAGCGTTCCGTTGCACACCCAGCTGCGCGACGTGCTGCGTGCGCGCATCCTCGACGGTGAATACCCGCAAGACAGCCAGATGCCTTCCGAAAGCGAGCTCGGCGCGCTGTTCAAGGTCAGCCGCATCACCGTGCGCCAGGCCCTGGGAGATCTGCAAAAGGAAGGGCTGATCTTCAAGATCCATGGCAAGGGCACCTTTGTCGCCAAGCCGAAAACCTTCCAGAACGTCAGCACCCTGCAAGGCCTGGCCGAGTCCATGACCGGCCGTGGCTACGAGGTGATCAACCGCCTGCGCAGCTTCAAATTCATCGCCGCCGACAAGCTGGTCGCCGAGCGTTTGCAGGTCGCCGAAGGCGAAATCGTCGCGCAGATCAAACGGGTGCGCCTGATCAACCGCGAGCCGGTATCCCTGGAGATCACCTACCTGCCCAAAGCCCTTGGCGAGCGTCTGGAGAAGGCTGACCTGGTCACCCGCGACATTTTCCTGATCCTGGAGAACGACTGCGGCCTGGCCCTCGGGCACGCCGACCTGGCCATCGACGCCGTGCTCGCCGACAGCGACCTGACCCAGGCGCTGAACGTCGAAGCGGGTTCACCGATCATGCGCATTGAGCGTCTGACTCACGATGCTCAAGGCCAGCCACTGGATTTCGAACACCTCTACTACCGCGGCGATGCCTTCCAGTACCGCCTGCGGATCGATCGGCAAAAAGGGGCACAGGCATGACAAGGAACACGCTGGAGCAGGAATACGACATCGTCGTGATCGGCGGTGGTACCGCCGGCCCCATGGCGGCGATCAAGGCCAAGGAACGCAACCGCGACCTGCGGGTGTTGTTGATCGACAAGGCCAACGTCAAGCGCAGCGGCGCGATCAGCATGGGCATGGACGGCCTCAACAACGCGATCATTCCCGGGCACTCGACGCCGGAGCAGTACACCAAGGAAATCACCATCGCCAACGACGGTATCGTCAACCAGGCGGCGGTGTACGCCTATGCCACCCACAGCTTTGAAACCATCGAGCAACTGGACCGCTGGGGCGTGAAGTTCGAAAAGGATGAGACCGGCGATTACGCGGTGAAAAAGGTTCACCACATGGGCGCCTACGTGTTGCCGATGCCTGAAGGTCACGACATCAAGAAGGTCCTGTACCGCCAGTTGAAGCGGGCCCGGGTGAGCATCACCAACCGGCTGGTCTGCACGCGCTTGTTGAAAGACGAGGAGGGCACGGTCAACGGCGTGATGGGTTTCGATTGCCGTACCGCGGACTTCCATGTGATCAAGGCCAAGGCAGTGATTCTCGCCTGCGGTGCCGCCGGGCGCCTCGGTTTGCCGTCGTCGGGCTACCTGATGGGCACCTACGAGAACCCCACCAACGCCGGCGACGGTTATGCCATGGCGTACCACGCCGGGGCCGAACTGGCGAACCTGGAATGCTTCCAGATCAACCCGTTGATCAAGGACTACAACGGCCCGGCCTGCGCCTACGTCACCGGCCCTCTGGGCGGCTACACCGCCAACAACAAGGGCGAGCGTTTCATCGAGTGCGACTACTGGAGCGGGCAGATGATGTGGGAGTTTCACCAGGAACTTGAAAGTGGCAACGGCCCGGTGTTCCTCAAGCTCGATCACCTGGCCGAGGAAACCATCCAGAACATCGAAGAGATCCTGCACAGCAACGAGCGTCCCAGCCGGGGCCAGTTCCATGCCAATCGCGGCACCGATTACCGCACGCAGATGGTCGAGATGCACATCTCGGAGATCGGTTTTTGCAGCGGCCACTCGGCCTCCGGGGTGTGGGTCAACGAAAAGGCCGAGACCTCGGTCAAGGGCCTGTACTCGGCCGGCGACATGGCGGCGGTGCCGCACAACTACATGCTCGGTGCCTTTACCTATGGCTGGTTTGCCGGCGTCAACGCGGCTGATTTTGTCGCCGGGCGTGAGTTCTCGGCACTGGATGCGCGCCAGATCGAGATCGAGAAGGAGCGGGTCTACGCGCCCCTGGATCGCGAGCATGGCCTGCCGCCGGCGCAGGTCGAATACAAGCTGCGGCGCTTCGTCAACGACTACCTGCAACCGCCGAAAGTGACCAAGAAAATGCAGATCGGCCTGCAGCGCTTCAGCGACATCCAGCGCGACCTCGATCAGATCAAGGCGCACAACGCCCACGAGCTGATGCGCGCCATGGAAGTCAGCATGATCCGCGACTGCGCCGAAATGGCCGCCCGCGCCTCGCTGTTTCGCGCGGAAAGCCGCTGGGGGCTTTACCACTACCGGGTCGATCACCCGCAACGCAACGACAGCGAGTGGTTCTGCCATTGCCATTTGAAGAAGGATGAAAACGGCCAGATGAGCAGTTTCAAGAAAGCCGTCGAGCCCTACATCATCCCGCTCGATGCCGACGAATTGCAGGCTTACGACCGGTTGCGGGTCGGCGCTTTTGCCGCCTGAGTTTTTGACAGAGAGAGTGTGAAATGGCCTATCAGCCCCAGGAAATCTTCTTCCGCTCCAATGCGCCGGTCACGGTCGATGAAGACCTGTGCATCGCCCATAAAGGCTGCACCGTGTGCGTCGACGTCTGCCCGATGGACCTGCTGGCGATCAACCCGGCCACGCAGAAGGCCTACATGGCGTTCGATGAATGCTGGTATTGCATGCCTTGTGAAAAGGACTGCCCGACTGGCGCCGTAAAAGTAGAGATCCCGTATCTATTGCGTTGACACCAACCCTGTAGGAGCCAGCTTGCTGGCGAAGGCGTCCTTGCAGCCAACATCAAAGTCCAATGTCAGATCTCAATCGCCAGCAAGCCGGCTCCTACAGGTCGTGCGTGCAGCAGCATTGCATTAAAGCCATCCGGCCACCCCCGGACGCCAGATTCAAACACCCCTCGTTTCCCACCACGCCCTGATCGTGGCGGAGACGAACATCCAATCAATGATTCGAGGGGAAACACCCATGTTATTGCGCACAGCCTTGGCCGGTCTGGTACTGGCTTCATTCACCCTGTCGGCTTCTGCCGAAACCATCCGCATCGCCATCGGCACCCAGGACACCACCATCAACTGCGCCGCCGGCGGCCTGTTGATCCGCGAGTTGGGCCTGCTCGACAAGTACCTGCCCCACGACGGTCCCTACAAGGATGCCAAATATGAGGTTGAGTGGAAGAACTTCACCAGCGGCGCGCCCCTGACCAACGAAATGGTCGCCGGCAAACTCGACTTCGGCGCCATGGCCGATTTCCCCGGCGCATTCAACGGCGTGGCGTTCGAAACCGCCGGCAAGCACAGCCTGTTCATCAGCGTGCTGTCCGGCAGCATCAAGGGCAGCGGCAATGGCATCGTGGTGCCGAGCGCTTCCGGCGTGCAGTCCCTGGCCGAACTCAAGGGCAAGAGCATCTCCGTACCCTTCGCCTCCACCGCCCATGGCATGTTGCTGCGCGCCGTGGCCGCCCAGGGCTGGGACCCGCTCAAGGACGTGAACATCGTCGCCCAGCCACCGGAAGTTGCCGGCTCCGCTTTGCAGGCCGGCAAGATCGACGCCCATGCCGACTTCGTGCCCTTCGCCGAGCTGTTCCCCAGCCGCGGCTTCGCGCGCAAGATCTACGACGGCTCCCAGGCCGGTGCGCCGACGTTCCATGGCGCGCTGGTGGACCAGGCCTACGCGAAAAAATACCCGGAAATCGTCGTTGCCTACCTGCGCGCCAGCCTCGAAGCCAATCAGTTGCTGGCGGCAGAACCTGAGAAATACAGCGAGCTGATCGCCAAGGTCACTGGCGTCGATGCCGAGGTCAATTACCTGTTCCACGGCCCCCTCGGCGTGCAGACCCGCGACCTGAGCTGGAAGCCGGAATATCGCCAGGCCGTCGGTACCGCCATCGACACCCTCAAGCTGCTGAAGAAAGCCGATCGCGGTCTGGATCTCAACAGCTTCATCGATGACCAGTACATCCGCGCCGCCTTCAAGGCCTCGAACCTGGACTACAACGCGCAACTGGCCAACTACGGGCAGACGCCGCTCAAGGCTGTGGATGCGTCGAGCGGCAAAGCCATCACCGATTTCAGCCATGTCGCCGAGATCTGGGTGCGCGGCGAGCCGAAAGTTCGTCAGTACGCTTCGGCGCAGGCCGCGTTTGCCGCGCTGGCTGCGTTGAAACAGGAAGGCAAAAACATCCGCGCGGTGTATGCGCAGGCCAGTGACAGCGGGATCAAGTTGCTCGCCGATCAGGCGTGGTTTGCCAGCGATGCCCAAGGGCGCTTGAGTGCGTTTCTGTTGAAGGGGCAGGCGGAACAATTCGCCACGGCCCAGGGCGGCAAGGTGTTTGACTTCACCACAGCCACCACCCAGGCAGTTGCCATCCGCTAACCCCCAAACGTCCCCTGTAGGAGCAAGCTTGCTCGCGATGGTCGTTAACGATAACGCGGGGAGTCTGATACCGCGCGGCGCCCTTGAGTCCATCGCGAGCGTGCTCGCTCCTGCAGAGATCTCCGGTGAGAGGAACAATTGTGTACGCACCCTATTTACGCTGGCTTCCAAGAGCTGCTTCATTGCTGCTCTGCCTGCTGTTCTGGCAACTCGCCGCCAGCCAGCACTGGAACCTCGGCCTGGTCACCTTCGCCAACGTCCCGACCCCATTGGCCGTGATCGAAGCCGCCCTGAACCTCGGCGAGTCCGGCAACCTCGGCCAGCACCTGGGCAGCAGCCTCAGCCGGGTCTTCGCCGGCTACCTCGCGGCGCTGGTCATCGGCATCACCCTGGGACTGGCCATCGGTCGTTCGAAATGGGCTGAAGATGTCTTGCTGCCGCCACTGGAAGTGCTGCGCCCGATCCCGGCCGTGGCGTGGATTCCCCTGGCGATCCTGATGTTTCCCTCGTCCGAATTGTCGATGGTCTTCATCACCTTCACCGGCGCGCTGTTCCCGATCCTGCTCAACACCGTGCACGGCGTCGAGGGCGTCGATCCGCGGCTGATCGCCTCGGCGAAAAGCCTCGGGGCAGGGCGCCGGGCGATCCTGCTGGAAGTGATCCTGCCGGGCGCCGCGCCGAGCATCATCACGGGCCTGGCCATCGGCATGGGCACTTCGTGGTTCTGCCTGGTGACCGCGGAAATGATCTCCGGCCAGTACGGTATCGGCTACTACACCTGGGCCTCCTACACCATCCAGAACTACGCCGATATCGTCGTCGGCATGCTGTTGATCGGCGTGCTCGGCATGGGCAGCAGCCTGTTGATCAAACGCCTGGGCGGGTTGCTGACGCCCTGGCACCGACCCAAAGGAAAAGCCTGATGAGCGTTTTTCAACATCTTGAAGGCCGCATCGATATCCGCCAGTTGTCCATCAGCCTGGGCAAGGGCAGTACGGCGTTCGAAGCCGTGCAAGGCCTCGACTGCCAGATCGAGCCCGGCCAGTTCGTGTGCATTCTCGGGCCGTCCGGTTGCGGCAAGTCCACCTTGCTGGGGGCGCTGGCCGGTCATCTGCAACCGCGCGCCGGCACCCTGGAGGTGGACGGTGCGCCGATATCCGGACCGTCGCCGGAGCGCGGCATGGTGTTCCAGCAACACACCCTGTTCCCCTGGCGCACGGTGCGCGACAACGTCGCCTTCGGCTTGAAAATGCGCGGCGTCGGCAAGGCCGAACGGCTTCAGGCCGCCGACGAAATCCTCGCCCTTGTAGGGCTCGAAGGCTTTGCCGAGCGCTGGCCCAACCAGCTCTCCGGCGGCATGCAGCAACGGGTGGAAATCGCCCGGGTGCTGGTCAACCGACCGCGCCTGCTTTTGATGGACGAGCCCTTCGGGGCCCTCGATGCGTTGACGCGACTGAACATGCAGGAACTGCTGCTGGGCATCTGGACGCGCATCCGCACCACCGTGGTGTTCGTCACCCACGACATCGACGAGGCGCTGTTTCTCGCCGACCGCCTGCTGGTCATGAGTGCGCGACCGGGGCGGATCATCGAGGACCTGCGCCTCGACTTCCCGCGGCCGCGCACCACTGAACTGGTGACCCGCGCGGAATTCTCCCGCTTGAAACGTCACTGCCTGGAACTGCTGCGCCACCCGGACGATCGGCAATTGCCACGCCTGACGCCGCTCGGCCTTCCCCCTGAAAACTACTTGCCGCGAATAGCCCTATGACTTCTTTTTTCAATGTGACCGATAACCACGACATTCTTGCCCTGCAATCGCGCCTGACCGATGTCGACCCCGGCGTGCGCCGCATCGCCCTGATCGAACTGGCTGACCTTGAGGAACCGGACGGCCTGCTGTGGCTGGTCGATCGGCTGGCAGACGACTCCAGCGAAGACGTCCGCGCCGAGGCCGCAAGACTGCTGGAAGCCTGGGAGGACGCGCCGGTTGTCGAGGCGCTTTGCCAGGCCTTGACCGACCCGTCCCCGGCGGTCCAGGCCGCCGCTGCGCAAAGCCTCAGCCTGCTCAAGAGCGAAGCGGCGGGACAGGTCATCCTGCCGTGGACCACCCATGCCGACATCGGCGTGCGCATCGCGGCGTTCCGGGCCTTGCGCGAGTTGCGCTTCGCCGAGGCGGCGCCGGCTGCTCTGACGGCCCTGGAGGATGCCGACGCCAACGTGCGGCGTGAGGCGGTCGGTGTGCTGGGCTGGCTCAAACAACTGGACGCCTTGCCGGCACTGGCACGCCTGGCCAGCGCCGACCCGGACACCGAAGTCCGCCGCGCCGCCACCGGTGCACTGGGCCTGGCCACCGACGGTCAGGTCCTGCCGGCCCTGCGCCAGGCCCTGCGCGATCACGCCTGGCAAGTCCGCGAAGAGGCCGCCACCACCCTGGGCAAAGTCGGTCACGTTGACGCCGGCCCCGCATTGATCGAAGCCTTGGCCGACGACTATTGGCAAGTGCGCCTGCGCGCCACCCGCAGCCTAGGTCGCCTGCGCTACGCAGCGGCCCTCGACGGACTGATCGAGACCCTCGGCCATCGCATCAGCAACCTGCGCAAGGAAGCCGCGTTGGCCCTGGGCGAATTGAACAATCCGGGCGCCATCGCCGCGCTGCAAGCCGCCCAGGACGACGGCGACCCGGAAGTGCGCAAGGCGGTGCGCATTGCCTTGAGTCAGCTGCAATGAATCCGCTGACGGTGGGCAACTCCCGGAGTACACAGCAGTTGCGCCTGAACTGGCCCGATGGCCGCGAGCAGGTATTGGGCCACGCTGAACTGCGCCGCCAGTGCCCGTGCTCGCAGTGCCGGGCGTTTCGGTTGCGGGGAATGACGCCCTTGGTGGATGAACGGGTGCGGGTGATTGAAGTGAATGGGCAGGGGTATGGGGTGCAGTTGGTGTTCAGTGATGGGCATGAGCGGGGGATATATCCTTGGGATTATCTCGCAGGACTCACTGATTGAATCGGGATCAAATGATTATTTGACCGCCCCCTGCAGGAGCTGCCGGAGGCTGCGATCTTTTGCATTGAGTCTGAAAAATCGCAGCCTCGCTGCACTCGACAGCTCCTACAGTCGGCGGGCCACCCAGCCATCCATCCTGTGGAGGGTCGGCAGCTCCTGCAAACCCTTGCCAGAAAAACCGCAAAAGAGTACAAATGTACTCCATGAAGACACTCACTCCCCGCCGTACCGCCATCCTGACCTTTATCCGCGAGCGCATCGCCGATCAGGGGCAGTCTCCGAGCCTCGCCGAGATCAGCGAGGCGTTCGGCTTTGCCTCGCGCAGCGTGGCGCGCAAGCATGTGCTGGCGTTGACCGAGGCCGGTTTTATCGAGGTCAATGCGAATCAGGCCCGGGGCATTCGGCTGCTTGGGCAGCCGCCGCGGCCTGAATTGCTCGACATTCCGGTGCTCGGTCGCGTGGCGGCCGGTGCGCCCATCGGTGCCGATGCCGAGGTGCACAGCCGCCTGTGGCTCGACCCGGGGCTGTTCTCCCGGGCGCCTGACTACATGCTGCGGGTGCAGGGTGATTCGATGATCGAGGACGGTATTCTCGATGGTGATCTGGTCGGCGTGCACCGCAACCCCGAGGCGCTCAACGGCCAGATCGTGGTGGCGCGGCTCGATGGCGAAGTGACCATCAAGCGCTTCGAACGGGTCGGCGAGCGGGTGCGACTGTTGCCGCGCAACCCGGCCTACCAGCCGATCATCGTCGAAGCCGGACAGGACCTGGCCATCGAGGGTGTGTTCTGCGGCCTGGTGAGGCAAGGCTGATGGGCGCCGTCGTCGCGCTGGATACGCTGTTCAATGGCGGCCAGGTCTGGAAGGGCCGGCCTGCGCCGCCGGCCGCCAGCCCGCAACCCACCGGGCATGCCGCGCTGGATGCGGCGTTGCCCACGGGCGGCTGGCCGGAGGCCGCGCTGACGGAAATCCTCCTGGCCGGGCAGGGCGTGGGCGAGTTGCAGCTGGTGTGGCCGACCCTGGCGCGGTTGGCGGCGGCGGGGGAACGCATCGTTCTGGTGGCGCCGCCCTATGTGCCGTATCCCCAGGCCTGGCAGAACGCCGGGGTCGATCTGCGCCAGTTGTCGATCATCCAGGCCGGCGAGCGCGATGCCCTGTGGGCGGCGGAGCAATGCCTGCGCTCGGGCAGTTGCGGCGCGGTACTGTGCTGGCCGCACAAGGCCGATGACCGCGCGTTGCGGCGTTTGCAGGTGGCCGCGGAAACCGGCCAGACCCTGGCCTTCGCCTGGCGCTCGCTCAGTGAAGCGGTCAACCCGTCGCCCGCGGCCTTGCGCATTGCCATCGATGCCCGGCCTGCGCAATTGCGTGTGCTCAAGTGCCGCGGCGGCCTGGCCCGTGCGACGCCGATTGCCTTCCCCGTGGGGCATTGAGGTTGCCATGCGCTGGGTATGCATTCTTTTCCCGCAATTGGCGCTGGACGCGGCCTTGCGTCAGCGCGCCGATGCCGAAGAACCGCTGGTTTTGCTGACCGGTCCGGCGCAACGGCGGGTGCTGCAGGCGGTCAACGATCCGGCCCGGGCCCTGGGGCTGCGTGCCGGCCAGTCCATGAGCGCGGCTCAGGCCCTGAGCAAAGGCTTTGCCACGGCCGAATACGACCTGGCCGAGATCGAGCGCTGGCAACAGTTTCTCGCCGCCTGGGCCTATGGCTTCAGTGCCCAGGTCAGTGTGCATTACCCCCGTGCCGTGGTGTTCGAAATCGAGTCCAGCCTGGGCCTGTTCGGCTCCTGGGCGCAACTGGAGGTGCGCTTGCGCCGGGAACTCGACGGACTGGGTTTTCGTCATCGCATCGTGGCTGCGCCCAACCCGGTGGCGGCGCGGGTGCTGGCCAATGCTTATGACGGCCTGGTGGTGCCCGACGACGAAGCCTTAAAGGAGTACCTGGGACAATTGCCTGTCGACCGTATCGGGCTGCCACCGCAGGTCGCCACGGCGCTGTCACGCATGGGCCTGCGCACCTTGAATCAGGTGCAGGCGTTGCCCCGGAACAGCCTGGCCCGGCGTTTCGAAGCCCCGGTGCTCAAGCACTTGGATGCCTTGCTCGGCCTGCGGCAACTGGCGCTGGCATTCTATCTGCCACCGGACCGCTTTGATGTGCGCATCGAGCTCAACTTCGACGTGCAGTCCCATCAGGCCCTGTTGTTCCCGCTGCGCCGGCTGACCGGGGATCTCTCGGCCTTCCTTTGCGGGCGCGACAGCGGCGTGCAGCGTTTTGACCTGCACCTGGAGCACGCCGGGCTGCCGGACACGCTGATCAAGGTCGGCCTGCTCAGCGCCGAGCGGGATCCGGCAATGCTGTTTGAACTGGCCCGCGGTCGACTGGAGCAGGTCCAGGTTGAGGCGCCGGTGCGCGGTTTTCGCCTGCGCGCCGAAGACTTGCCAACCTTCGTGCCCCAGTATCAGGAGCTGTTCGATGATCGCCCGCAGCAGTCCCTGCCCTGGGAGCAGTTGCGTGAACGCTTGCGCGCCCGCTTGGGGGACGACGCCGTGCATGGCCTGCGCTTCCAGGCCGACCATCGTCCCGAGTGCACCTGGCAAGGTCGTGGCGACAGCCAGCCCGGGGAACCCGAGAGGACCCCCGGCGCGGCGAAGCGGCCGGGCTGGTTGCTGACCGAACCCCTGGCGGTGCATCAGGGTTCGGCGCGAATCCTCATGGGACCGGAGCGTATCGAGTCCGGCTGGTGGGACGGCGACGACGTGCGTCGGGATTATTACCTGATCGAAACCCGCGCCGGCCAGCAAGGCTGGGCCTACCGGGCGGTCGGCGAGGACGGCCCGTTGTGGTTGCAGGGCTGGTTCGCATGAATCGCGGATATGCCGAGCTGCATTGCCTGTCGAACTTCAGTTTCCAGCGCGGTGCGTCCAGCGCCCTCGAACTGTTCCAACGGGCGAAACAGCACGGCTATCAAGCCCTGGCGATCACCGACGAATGCACCCTGGCGGGCATCGTGCGCGCCTGGCAGGCGGCTAAATCGGTGGAGCTCCCGCTGATCATCGGCAGTGAGGTGCGCATCGACATTGGTCCGAAGCTGGTGTTGCTGGTGGAGAACCTCGAAGGCTATCAGACGCTGTGCCGCTTGATTACCCGCGCCCGACGCCGCATGCAGAAAGGCCAGTATCAAGTGCTGCGCGAAGACTTCGGCGAACCGTTGCCGGGACTGCTGGCGCTGTGGGTGCCGGACGCGGTCGATGCCTTCGAGCAGGGCCGCTGGTTGCAACAGGTGTTCGGCGAACGATTGTGGCTGGCGGTGCAGTTGCATCGCGGTCAGGACGATAGCGGGCGCCTGAGGGATCTACTGGACCTGGCCAGGGAACTGAACATTACCCCGGTGGCCAGCGGCGATGTGCACATGCACGTCCGTGGGCGTCGCGCCCTGCAGGACACCATGACCGCGATCCGCCATCACCTGCCGGTGGCCGACGCCGGATTGCGCCTGCACCCCAACGGCGAGCGCCATCTGCGCAGCCTCGACGTCCTCGATGAGTTGTATCCGTCGGCCTTGTTGGAGGAAACGCTGGTCATCGCCCGGCGCTGCACCTTCGACCTCGGGCAACTGCGCTATCAATACCCCCGGGAGCTGGTGCCGGAGGGGCACAGCGCCGCGTCCTGGCTGGCCGAGCTGACCGAGCGCGGCATTCGCCAGCGCTGGCCCCAGGGGGCCAGCGACAAGGTGCGCAGGTTGATCGACAAGGAACTGGGGTTGATCGCGGAACTGGGCTATGAAAGTTATTTTCTCACCGTTCAGGACATCGTCGCCTTCGCCCGGCGCGAGCACATTCTCTGTCAGGGCCGGGGCTCGGCGGCCAACTCGGCAGTGTGTTTCGCCCTGGGCATCACCGAGATCGACCCGGACCGCATGAACATGCTGTTCGAGCGCTTTCTCTCCAAGGAGCGCAACGAGCCTCCGGACATCGATGTCGATTTCGAGCACGAGCGCCGAGAGGAGGTCCTGCAGTACGTGTTCCAGCGCTACGGCCGTGGCCGTGCCGCGCTGACGGCGGTGGTCAGCACCTACCACGCCGCCGGGGCGGTGCGCGATGTGGCCAAGGCCCTGGGGTTGCCGCCGGACCAGATCAACGCCCTGGCTGATTGCTGCGGGCACTGGAGCGATGAAGCGCCACCCGTGGAGCGCCTGCGCGAAGGCGGCTTCGATCCCGAGAGCCCGGTGTTGCGCCGGGTGTTGAGCCTGACCCGGCAACTGATCGGTTTCCCCCGGCACCTGTCCCAGCACCCCGGTGGCTTTGTGATTTCCGAACAGCCGCTGGACCATCTGGTGCCGGTGGAAAACGCTGCCATGGCCGAGCGCACCATCATCCAGTGGGACAAGGACGATCTCGATGCAGTCGGCCTGCTCAAGGTGGATATCCTCGCTTTGGGCATGCTCAGCGCGATACGCCGTTGCTTCGATCTGCTGCGCCGGCATCGCAACCTCGACCTGAGCCTGGCGACCATTCCCTCCGAAGACCCGCGCACCTACGAGATGATTGGCCGTGCCGACACTGTCGGCGTGTTCCAGATCGAGTCCCGGGCGCAGATGTCGATGCTGCCCCGGCTCAAACCACGGACCTTCTATGACCTGGTGATCGAGGTGGCCATTGTCCGTCCCGGGCCGATCCAGGGCGGCATGGTGCATCCGTACCTGCGTCGGCGGAACAAGGAGGAGCTGGAAAGCTACCCCTCCGAAGAGTTGCGCGAGGTGTTGAAACGCACCCTTGGCGTGCCGCTGTTTCAGGAGCAGGTCATGCAGATCGCCATCGTCGCCGCCGACTATAGCCCGGGCGAAGCCGATCAGTTGCGTCGTTCCATGGCCGCCTGGAAACGTCATGGCGGGCTGGAACCGCACAAGGATCGGCTGGCCGCCGGCATGGGCAAAAAAGGTTACTCGGCAGAATTCGCCGCGCAGATTTTCGAGCAGATCAAAGGGTTCGGCAGCTACGGATTTCCCGAATCCCACGCCGCCAGCTTTGCCTTGCTGACCTACGCCAGTTGCTGGTTGAAATGCCACGAACCGGCGGCCTTCGCCTGTGCGCTGATCAACAGCTGGCCCATGGGCTTCTACAGCCCGGACCAGATACTGCAGGACGCGCGCCGCCACCATTTGCAGGTGCGCCCGGTGGACGTGCGTGCCAGCGACTGGGATTGCAGCCTGGAGCCGGTCAGCGGCGCGCAGCCGGCGATCCGCCTGGGGCTGCGCATGATCAAGGGCTTTCGTGAGGACGATGCCCGGCGCATCGAAGCGGCGCGGGTGCAGGGTGCGTTTGTCGATGTTGCCGACCTTGGCGAGCGGGCCAGCCTGGACGCCCGCGCCCGTGAACTATTGGCCGATGCCGGAGCGCTGCGGGGTCTGGCCGGTGATCGTCACCGGGCGCGCTGGGAGGTGGCGGGGGTGCAGAAACAGCTCGGCCTGTTTGCCGGGTTGCCGAGCCAGGAGGAGGACGCGGTGGCATTGCCCAAACCTACTGTGGGCGAGGATCTGCTGGCTGATTACAACAGCCTGGGTACCACCCTTGGGCCGCACCCGCTGGCGTTGTTGCGTGGCGAGTTGAAAGCCCGGCGTTGTCGCAGTTCGCAGGAGTTGCTGGAGGTGGAGCATGGGCGACCGGTCAGCGTCGCCGGGCTGGTGACCGGGCGGCAGCGGCCAAGCACGGCCAGTGGGGTGACCTTTGTTACCCTTGAGGATGAGTTCGGCAACGTCAATGTGGTGGTCTGGCGCGACTTGGCCGAGCGGCAGCGCAAGGCTTTGGTCGGTTCGCAGTTGCTCAGGGTTGATGGGCGCTGGGAGAAGGAAGGGGAGGTGCGGCACTTGATTGCGGGGCGGTTGAGTGATTTGAGTGAGTTGCTGGATGGGATCAGTGTGCGCAGTCGGGATTTTCGTTGAGCCCCTGTAGGAGCTGCCGCAGGCTGCGATCTTTTGATCTTGATCTTCAGCGGTCGTGAAGCCAAAAAACCAGACCTGAAAAGATCGCAACCTGCGGCAGCTCCTACAAGGACGGTCGTGGGCGGGATGCTATTTGGCCGCAGGCCAAAACCGCTCCCCACCCCCCGGCGCCTCCGTCCACGCCTGCAGCGACCGCGTCGGCAAATCAAAGTAATCCCGCGTGCGCGCATAACCATGCCCCCCCATGCGCCCGATCGCATCAAGCCCCAACTGGTCGATGTACAGGGTTTTCGGATCGATCAGTTCGTTCCGCACATGGGCCATCAGCACCTCACCGAGAATGATTTCCCGGGAATTGCCAATGGACAGCGCCATCATCCGCCGGCACTCCAGCGCCACCGGCGCCTCTCCAATGCGCGGGCATTTGACCGTGGTGCCGGGAATGGCGGTGAGGCCGGCGGCGGTCAGTTCGTCGAAGCCGGGGGCGAAGGGCACGGCGCAGACGTTCATGGCTTCCACCAGGGCATCGCTGACGATGTTCACGGTGAATTCCTGGTTGAGCTGGATGTTGCGGGTGGTGTCCTTGGGGCTCAGGTCACCGTAGTTTTCCACGCCCAACGCGAGAATCGGCGGGTCGGCAGACAGTGCGTTGAAGAAGCTGAACGGCGCGGCGTTGATCCGGCCTTCGCCGTCGACGGTGGTCACCAGCGCAATGGGGCGGGGTACTACGCTGCCGATCAGGATCTTGTACTTTTCCCGGGCACTCAGTTGGCTGAAGTCGAAGCTTTGCATGGGCAGGAATCTCTAAATGAGTGGATCGATCGCGCTCAGGGGCGCTTGTCGGCTGTAATCGTCGGCGTAGGGGATGGCGGGCTGGAAAAGGCCTTTCCAGTCCGGTTGGCCGAAGGCGCGCTCGCTGTGGCTGCGCATCAGTGTTTCGAATTGTCGTTGGGCCTGGCGTTGCAGGGTGGGGTAGTCGACGCCGTTGACCTGGCCGTCCTGCATCACGCAGCGGCCATCGATGTAGCTGGCGATGCAATCGTCACCGCGCCCGGCCAGCACCAGGTTTTTCAAGGGATCGAACAGCGGGCCCAGGTGCAGGCCGCGCAGGCTGAATACGGTGATGTCGGCCTTGGCTCCCGGCGCCAGGCGTCCGAGGTCATCGCGACCCAGGGCCCTGGCGCCGCCGAGAGTGGCGGCGTTGTACAGGTCCAGCGTGCTGGTCAATGCGTTGCCGCCCTCCATGAGACGGGCGATGTTCAAGCCCTGGCGCATGTTCTCCAGCAGGTCCGCCGGCCAGGTGTCGGTGCCCAGGGCGAAGTTGATGCCTTTGGCCCGATAGCGACCAAACGAATTGAGCGCCTCGCCGTCCCGGGCAAACACCACCGGGCAATGCACCAGGCTCGTGCCACCATCCACCAGCCGTTGCAGGTCATCATCGCCCTGGGTGTAAATGCCGTGAGGCAACAGGCTGCGCGGGGTCAAAAGCCCAAGCTGCTGCAACCAGGCCAACGGTGAGGCGCTGCGCAGTTGCTCGACCATCGCCACTTCGCCGAGGCCTTGGCAGCAATGCAGGCGCATCGGGGCATTGAGCTCCCGGCTCAGCGCGGCGGTGCGTTGCAGCAAGGCCGGCGTACAGGTCTGGATACGATCCGGTAGCAGGGCGCCGCGAATCAGGTCATTGCGAGCGCCGTCGAAATCATGGAAAAACCGTTCTGCCGAGTCGAGACCGGCCATGCCCCGGGCTTCATCCCAATGGTGGGCCAGGGTGCCGTCGGCCTGCCAGTAACTCATGCCGCTCATGTAGCAGGGGCCAAGATAAGTGCGCAGGCCCAGCTCGGCGGCGACCCCAGCCACTGCCGCAAACTCGTCGTAGGTTTCGGCCCATTCGCGGTAGTACATCGAGGTGATCGGCATCGCCGTGGTGATGCCGTTGCGGATCAGTTGGGTGAAGGCGTAACGGTATTTGAACACCTCTTCATCAACGCTGTAGCTTTCCCGTGGACCGCGCGCCAGGTACTCCGCCGACCACATCCGGCCCATGTCGCGCTCGTCGCCGTTGTCGAGGGTCAGCACCGTGGAGTCGAGATCGCCGAGGGCATCGAGGTCGATGAAACCGGGGCCGATCAGGGCGTTGCCGTAGTCGATCCACTGATCTACCGGCCCTGGATAATCGCGCCCGACAAAAACGATGCGCGAGCCCTCGAAGACCACTTCGCCGTCGCGCCACAGCACGTGTTGCGTACCGTCGAAACCGACCACGCAGCTCGATTTGAGGCCAATGCGTTTCACAGGCGGCTGTCCCTCAGGCGACCCTCGGCCGCGATCAATTGCCCGGCGCGATACACCTGACGCAGCGGCCGTGCGACCACGGCTTCACCGAGGGTCTGCACCGGCAGCAGCAGGAAATCCGCCGGCCGACCAATCTCCACACCATAATCTGTGGAACCTAGGGCCCGCGCGCCATGCACAGTGGCGGCGTCGAAGGCCGCCGCCAGCTCTTCGTCCTTGTTCAGATCGAATCGGAACGCCAGCAACATCGCACGTTCGAGCATGTCGCCGTTGCCCATGGGCGACCAGGCATCACGTATGCCATCGGACCCCAGGCAGACATTCACGCCGGTCTCGCGCAGGGCGAGGAACGGCGGTACGGCGCAATCGGCCGGCGCCGAACTCATCAGCGAAATCCCCAGCGCCGCCAGGCGTTCGGCAACGGGTTTGACCTGGCTCCAGGGCAACATGCCCAGGCAATAGGCGTGACTGATCATCACCCGATTCTGCAGGGCGAAGCGCTCGGTGTAGTCGGCGATCAGGGCGATCTGCCACAGGCCCAGTTCACCTTTGTCGTGCAGGTGAATATCGACGCCACGGCCAAACTCGCTGGCCAGCTTGAACACGAAGTCGAGTTGCGCGACGGGGTCGTTGTCGATGCCGCAGGGGTCGAGACCGCCGACATTCTCCACGCCCAAAGCCATGGCTTCGCGCATCAGCTCGGCGGTGCCGGGCCGGCTGATCAGGCCGGTCTGGGGGAACACCACCAGTTGCAGGTCGATCAGGTCGCGGTAGCGTTCGCGCAGCTGCTGCATGGCTTCGACATGGCGCAGTCCGAATTCCGGGTCGATATCGACGTGGCAGCGCAGGGTCAGCGAGCCACGGGCGATGCAGTTTTCCAGCAGGGCGCCGGCCCGTTGCGCGATGGGCGCGGTGACTTCACGCAGGATGCGCCGCTCGTTGGCAATGTAGTCCTTGAGGGTGGGCCCGGCGCTGTTCGGGCGCCAGGGTTGGCCCCAGAGGGTTTTGTCCAGGTGCACGTGGCTTTCCACCAGTGCGGGGGTGAGCAAGTGGTTCTGGCCGTCGATGTCGGTGGCCGCGAGGGCCTCGGTCGACGCGGGGCGGCGTTGGCTGAAGCGGCCGTTTTCGATCAGCAGGTCTTCGGCGGGGGCGCCGTAGGGGCGGACGTTGCGCAGCCAGCGGGATTGAGTCATTTAGAGCCTCAAGTTCTGTGTTGTTTGGAAGGGTTTCATCGCTGGCAAGCCAGCTCCCACAGTGTTTTGTGTTGATCACAAATAGTGTGCGCAACTGCGAACCCTGTAGGAGCTGGCTTGCCAGCGATGGCCACGCCGCAGTTTAGAGTCAGGCAATCAGCCTTTGAGCTTCGCCCAAATCCGGTCCTGCAACTCCCTGGCCTTGTTACTGCATTCCTTCTCCGGCCGCAGTCGCGAAGCGAACTCCTCAGGCATGTTGATCGCGTCCATCACCCGCCATTTCGCTTCGATCAACTTGTCGCTCTGAATCCCGTTGTCGTAGGCGATGGCGTTCGACACCGCTGCAGCGTTTTCCGGTTTCATCATCCAGTCGATGAAGATTCTCGCGTTGCCGGGGTGCGGTGCGCTTTTCGGTACGGCGAAGTTGTCCTGGAACATCGCCAGGCCTTCTTTCGGGTACACGTATTTGATGGTGTTCTTCTGCAAGGTGGCCCGCGCGGTGGAACCGTTCCAGTTCTGCATCATGATCACCTCGCCCGAGGCCATGCGGTCGACGGTGTTGTCCGAGCTGTACATCTTCAGGAAGGGTTTCTGTTTTTGCAGCAGTTCGAGGATGCGCTTGGCGTCCTGGGGGTTTTCGCTGCATTCGTCGACGTTCAGGTAGTGACTGGCGGCATTGATCACGCTGCTGGAAGTGTCGAGGGCGGCCAGTTGGCCTTGCAGTTCCTTGCGCGGTTCGAAAAATTCTTTCCATGAGTCGTCCAGCTTGCCGCCGGGGACCCGGGCGCTGTCATAGGAAAACCCGGTGGTGCCCCACAGGTAGGGCGCCGAGAATTTGCGGCCGGGGTCGAAGCCCGGGTCGCGGAAGGCCGGCTTGACGTACTGGAAGTTGGGCAGGGCGGAGGCGTCGATTTCCAGCAGCAGGTCCTGGTTGATCAGGGTGCGCATGATTGATTGCGACGGCACGATCACGTCATAGGCCGCGCCGCCGGCCTGCAATTTGGCCAGCAGGGTTTCGTTGCTGTCGTAGCCGTCCATGGTGACCTTGATGCCGGTTTCCTTTTCGAACTTGCCCAGCAGCTCGACCGGGTAGTAGTCGGTCCAGTTGTAGAAGAACAGTTCCTTGGGTTCGGCGGCCTGGGCGGCAAACGCGGTGAAGCAACTCAAGGCCAGACCGGCAACAGCGAATCTTTTTTTCATCAGAGGAAGCTCCAGGCTCATTGTTGTTTGCCGCGCTGTCCCAGCCAGAAGGCCAACACCACCAGCACGATGGAAATCACCAGCATCAGGGTCGAAATCGCGTTGATTTCCGGTGTCACACCAGCCTTGATCGCCGAGAAGATGTACACCGGCAAGGTGGTCGAACCGGGACCGGCGACGAAGAAGGTCATGATGAAATCGTCGAGGCTGACCACGAAGGCCAGCACCGAGCCGGACAGCACCGCCGGCCACAGCAGCGGCAACGTGACCCGGCGAAACACCTGCCACGGATTGGCGTAGAGGTCGTTCGCCGCTTCCAGCAGGCTCTTGTCCAGGTCGTTGAGCCGCGCGCGAATCGGCAGGTAGGCAAAGGGGATGCAGAAGCCGATGTGGGCGATGATCACCGTGAGCAGGCCGAGCTTGATCCCCAGGGCCATGAACAGCAGCAGGGTGGCGACGGCGGAGACGATCTCCGGCAGGATCAGCGGCAGGTTGATCCCGCCTTCGACCATCTTCTGTCCGTAGAACGGCCGGTAGGTCGCCAACGCCGCGAGCAAGGCAATCGCCGTGGCGCAGACCGTGGCAATACTGGCGACGATGATGGAGTTCAGCGCGGCGGTCTGGATCGACGGGTTGGCCAGGATGCGTCCGTACCAGGCGAACGAAAACTCGGTCCACACCGTCGCCGATCGGTTGGCGTTGAAGCTATAGGCGATCAGCACCAGGATTGGCAGGTACAGGTACGCCAGCATCAACAGGCTGACTTCACGGGTCAGGGGCAGTTTCTTCAGGTGCAGGGCAATCATGCTTGGGCTCCCCGACGCAGGGTCTTGGTGGCATGGCGGCTATAGAGGGCGTACAGCACCAGGGACAGCAACATGATCCCCAGCAGCAGGAACGACAGCGAACTGCCCAGGGGCCAGTTGCGCGCGGTGCCGAACTGTTGCTGGATCAGGTTGCCGATCATCAGGGTCTTGCCGCCGCCGAGGATCGCCGGGGTGATGAAGGCCCCCAGGCTGGGCACGAACACCAGCAGCGCACCGGCAATCACCCCCGGCATCGACAGCGGCAGGATGATCCGGCGCAAGGCGTGCCAGCGGTTGGCGCCCAGGTCGTAGGCGGCTTCCACCAGGCGCCAGTCGAGTTTTTCCAGGGTCGAGTAGATCGGCAGGATCATGAACGGCAGGAAGCTGTAGACCAGCCCGACACTGACCGCGAAGTCGTTGTACAGCAGGGTGATGCCGCCGGCCTGGGGGAACAGGGCGTTGAGGCTCTGGGCGACCCAGCCGTGCTCGCGCAGGATGATCAGCCAGGCGTAGTTGCGGATCAGCAGGTTGGTCCAGAACGGGATGGTGATCAGCAGCACCATCAGATTGCGCCGCCGCGGCGTCAGGCTGGACATCCACAGCGCCACCGGGAAACCGAAGAGAAAGCACAGCAGGGTGGTGCCGCCGGCCTGGCACACCGAACGCAACAGCGCCTGGGCGTAGACCCAGTTCAGTTCCAGTTCGCCGTCGAAGCCTTCCTGGAAAAACAGCTGCACGTAGCTTTGCAATTGCCAGTTGGCCTGCCAGTCGACACCGCCGTAGACGTTGCGCGGCAACAGGCTGATGTAGCCCATGATGCCCAACGGGATCGCGATCAGGGCCAACAGGGTCAGGACCACCGGGCTGAGCAGCAGCGCGCGGTTGAGGGCGGGGGAAGTGCTGCTGACGCTCATCTCAGGCCTCCATCAACAGGCAGGCGTGGGGCGGCAGGTTGACCGCGACGCGATCGCCGACCACCCGGCCGTGGTTAAGGCCTTCGTTGTTTTCGCGCAGCATGACTTTGATGTCGTTGTTCAGCCGGCACTGGTACAGCGTGGCGGTGCCTACGTACAACACCGCCTCGATGACCCCGCGCAGATGATGGGGCTGCGTCGGCTCGACCAGTTGCGAGCGCTCCGGGCGGAACGCCAGTTGCACCCGGGCGCCATCGAAGCCCTGGTCGGCACAGGGGATCTCCACGGGCATGCCGTTGGGCACGAACAGTTGCTGATTGTGCTGGCCCCGCTTGAGGTGGCCGGGGAGGAAATTGATGTCGCCAATGAACTGCGCGACGAACTGGTGCTGCGGCCGCTCGTAGATCTCGTTCGGCGTGCCGATCTGCAGGATCTTGCCGGCGGACATCACGGCAATACGATCGGACAGCGTCAGCGCCTCTTCCTGATCGTGGGTGACGAAAATGAAGGTGATCCCGGCTTCTTTCTGCACGCGCTTGAGTTCGACCTGCATCTCCTTGCGCAACTTCAGGTCCAGGGCCGACAGCGGTTCATCGAGCAACAGGACCTTGGGTTTGGGCGCCAGGGCCCGGGCCAGGGCGACGCGCTGCTGCTGGCCGCCGGACAGTTCGGCGGGTTTGCGCCTGGCCAGGTGCTGCATCTGCACCAGCGCGAGCATTTCATCGACGCGCTGGGGGATCAGTTTGCGATCAAGCCCCTGCATCTCAAGGCCGAAGGCGATATTCTGCGCCACACTCATGTGCGGGAATAGCGCGTAGCTCTGGAACACCGTGTTGACCCGGCGCTTGAACGGCGGCAGGTCATTGACCGGTTCGCCGGCGAGGCGAATCTGCCCCTCGCTGACGTGTTCGAAACCGGCGATGGTGCGCAACAGGGTGGTTTTGCCGCAGCCGGAGGGGCCGAGCAGGGTGAAGAACTCGTTGTCGGCGATGTCGACGGACACATTATCAAGAGCGGGCGCCAGTCCGGGATCATCGGAATAACGCTTGGAGACGTTACGCACTTCAATTGCAATCGGATGACCCATAATGGTGCATTCCTCTATTTATTGTATGCAAAATCTGGATGCAATTTAGAAATACCCGGATTAATCTGCTCGTGCAAGCCCCTTTTTCAATGGCGGTTCATTTGCCAGGGCACGTTGCGCAGGGCTGAAGGAGATGACGAATGCTGGAAAAGAAACTGGAAACCACGGTCGACCGCGTCTACCAAGGGGTTTACGAGGCGATCAGCAAACGCTCGTTGCGCCCGGGGATGAAACTCGGTGAGGCGTCGCTGGCGGAGCTGTTCAATGTCAGCCGCACTTCCGTCCGGGCCGCGCTCAAGCAATTGGAGGCCGATGGGCTGGTCACCACCGAGCCCAATAAAGGTGCGTCGGTATCCTTACCCAGCGATGAGGAAATCCGTTCACTGTTCGAAACCCGGCGTCTGGTGGAAATCGGCATCGTCAGCGAACTCTGTCGCCGCCGCGATACCGCGGTGACCCGGGATCTGCGCGATCATTTGCTGCTGGAGGAAGAAGCTCATCAAAGCGGTGATCACGAGCGGCTGATTCATCTACTGGGCGAGTTCCACATCAAGCTCGCCCGCAGCCTGAACAACCCGGTGCTGCTGGACTGGTTCCAGAAGCTGATCTCCCGGGCCTCGCTCTACGCTGCGGCGCTGGACGATGACAGCCATGACGCCTGCCGGGACGACGAGCACCTGCGCTTGATCGAGTTTATCGAAGCGGGAAACCAGAGCGCGGCGATCGAACTGACGTGCATTCATCTCAATGGCATCGAGAAGGCGATTCTTGATGTGGCGGCGACCTTGAAAACCGGGTATCACCCGCTCAAGCATTTGATTGAGGTGTAGATACCGGGCTTTGAAGATCACTGTGGATCTTTGTAGGACCTGGCTTGCCAGCGATGGCGGTGGATCATTCATAGATCTGTTGGATGACAGACCGTCATCGCTGGCAAGCCAGCTCCTACAGGGGGGGGTGTGATTTTCAGGATCAGCTATACCTCTATGAAACGAATCCCGCGCGCGATGTTCGAATCATGCGGGTAGGGATGACCGGAATAGAGCCACCGATGCAATTTCTAGAAGAGAGTCACGGGTGTGCCGGCTGGAGCGGTGAAATGGCCGAGCGTATTCGTGCGTTCGACTGGAGCACGACCGAACTGGGCAGGCTCGATAACTGGTCGAAAAGCCTGACCAGCACCGTGCAGATGATGCTCGCCTCGCCGCTGCCGATGGTGATGCTCTGGGGCCAAGCCGGATACATGATCTATAACGATGCCTACTCGGTGTTCGCCGGTGGTCGTCACCCTTATCTGCTGGGATCTCCCGTGGAGCTGGGCTGGCCTGAAGTCGCCGAGTTCAACCGGCACGTGGTCGATACCTGCCTGGCCGGTGAAACCCTGTCCTATCGCAACAAGGAACTGGTGCTGCTGCGTGCCGGCGTGCCGGAAGACGTGTGGATGGACCTGTATTACAGCCCGGTCGCCGATGACGACGGCCGCCCGGCCGGGGTCATGGCCATGGTGGTGGAAACCACCGAGCGGGTGATTTCCGAACATCGTCGTCAGGCTGCCGAAGACGCCTATCGTGCCGACAACGAACGGGTGCGCCTGGCGCTGAATGCCGGGGCTTTGTTGGGTTCCTTTGTCTTGGACGTCAAGAGCAATGTGCTGTCCGGCGATGAACGCTTTGCCCGCACCTTCTCCTTTCCACCAGGCCAGGATCTTGCCAATCTGCCCCAGGCGGAAGCCGAAACGCGGATCCATCCGGACGATATCAGCTGGGTCCAGGAGCGGGTCAAGCGGGCGCTGGACACCGGCGAGCCGTTCAACGCCGAGTATCGCGTCCTGCGTCCTGACGGCAGTTACCTTTGGGTACTTGCCAGTGGCTGTTGCGAGTTCAATGAACAGGGTGAAGCGTTTCGTTTTCCTGGTGTGCTGATCGATATCCACGAGCGCAAGATTGCCGAAGAATCCTTGCTCAGGTTTACCCGCAATCTGGAACAGCGCGTGAGCGAGGAAGTCGATGCGCGGCTGATGGCGGAAGAACAACTGCGCCAGTCACAGAAACTGGAGGCCATCGGCGGGCTCACCGGTGGCGTCGCTCACGACTTCAACAACCTGTTGCAGGTGATCGCCGGCAACCTGCACCTGCTGGCGCGTCACGAGGCCGCTAACGCCAACGTGCAGCGGCGGGTTGCGGCATCGATAGCGGCGGTCGAACGCGGTGCCAAGCTGTCATCGCAACTGCTCGCGTTTGCCCGGCGACAACCGTTGTCGCCGGGCGTATTCACCCTGCGCCAGGTCTTCGACGGTCTGGCCGAGCTGTTGCAACGGGCCCTGGGCGAAACCTTGCAGGTGCACATGAGCGCACCCGAGCAACCTTGGCGGGTGAACCTGGACCGCAACCAACTGGAAAACGCCATCCTCAACCTGGCGATCAACGCACGGGACGCCATGCAGGGCGAGGGCACGATCGAGCTCGGTGCCGACAATGTGGCCCTCGACCCGGCGTTTTGCGCGGGCAAGGGCATCAGCGCCGGCGACTATGTGCGCATAGCGGTGGCTGACGCCGGTGTCGGCATGCCGTCCCAGGTGCTGGCCAAGGCGTTCGAGCCGTTTTTCACCACCAAGGCCGATGGCCAGGGCACCGGGCTGGGGCTGAGCATGGTCTTCGGCTTCGTCAAGCAGAGCGGCGGCCATATCGATATCACCAGCGAGGTGGGCAAGGGCACGCGGGTCGAGCTGTATTTTCCGCGGACCTTGCGTCAGGCGCCGGATGAAACGCTCGATCCCGACGTTGCCCAGCGCGGTGGTCATGAGCGCATTCTGGTGGTCGAGGACAACGACGCGGTGAGGGTATCAGTGGTCGAGCTGCTGCGCGATGAAGGTTATGAGATCCTCACGGCGAACAACGCCGATGCGGCCATGCAGATGCTGCTGGAAGGGACGGCGGTGGACATGATTTTCACCGACGTGGTGATGCCGGGCCTGATCAAGAGTTCGGACCTGGCAGCCTGGGCCAAGGTCCAGGAGCCGCCGGTGGCGGTGCTGTTCACCTCCGGGCATACCCGCGACATCATTTCGCGTAATCATCAGCTCAGTCCCGACACCCATTTGCTGAGCAAGCCTTATAGCGCTGAAGCGCTGACCCAGATGATTCGCACCGTGCTCAATGGGTGACGCGACGCAAAGGTGTGGAGCAGTCCCTTTCAGTTTCCAGTCAAGGCGATCTGATGACGTCCAATCCTTTATCCCACATGGTCAGGGTGCGCGGCGCCCGGGAACATAATCTCAAGAATGTCGATGTCGATATCCCCCGCGACGCCCTGGTGGTATTCACCGGGGTATCCGGTTCAGGGAAGTCGTCCCTGGCGTTTTCGACCCTCTATGCAGAAGCGCAACGCCGCTACTTCGAGTCCGTTGCGCCCTATGCGCGCCGCCTGATCGATCAGGTCGGCGTGCCGGATGTGGATTCCATTGAAGGTCTGCCGCCGGCAGTGGCCTTGCAACAACAGCGGGGCACACCGAGCACTCGTTCTTCGGTGGGCAGCGTGACGACGTTGTCGAGTCTGATCCGCATGCTGTATTCGCGCGCCGGCAGTTACCCGCCGGGGCAGCCGATGCTGTATGCCGAAGATTTTTCGCCCAACACCCCGCAAGGCGCGTGCCCCGAGTGCCACGGCCTGGGCCGGGTGTATGAGGTCACCGAAGCGCTGATGGTCCCGGACCCGAGCCTGACCATACGCCAGCGCGCGGTCGCTTCCTGGCCGACGGCGTGGCAGGGCCAGAACCTGCGAGACATCCTGGTGACCCTGGGCTATGACGTCGATGTTCCCTGGCGCGACCTGCCGAAAAAGCAGCGTGACTGGATACTTTTCACCGAGGACACTCCGACGGTCCCGGTGTACGCCGGGTTCACACCGCAGGAAACCCGGGTGGCTCTCAAACGCAAGATGGAACCCAGTTACCAGGGCACCTTTACCGGTGCGCGACGCTACATCCTGCACACGTTCAGCCATTCGCAAAGTGCACTGATGAAAAAGCGTGTCGCGCAATTCATGGCGGGCAGTCCCTGTCCGCTGTGCGATGGAAAACGCCTCAAGCGCGAGGCGTTGTCGGTGACATTTGCCGGCTACGACATCGGTGAACTGTCACGCATGCCGTTGCTGCAGGTCGCGCAGGTGCTCAAGCCGGTCGCGGCCGCGCAGTACCTGGACGAGGGTAATGAGGCGGGTGAAGTGTTGACGCATCGCCAGACCCGCGAGGCCCGAGAACAGCGGGTAGCCCAGGGTGCCAGTGCTCACGCCAACGCCCCTGATGTGCGTCACACGCCGAACCTTTCACGGGAAAAGCGCCTGGCCGCGCAACGCATCGCCGAGGATTTGCTGGAGCGTGTCAGCACCTTGACAGATCTTGGCCTGGGTTACCTGGCGCTGGAACGCAGCACGCCGACGTTGTCGTCCGGAGAGTTGCAGAGATTGCGCCTGGCGACGCAACTGGGTTCGCAATTGTTCGGGGTGATCTACGTATTGGACGAGCCCTCGGCAGGCTTGCACCCGGCCGATGGCGAAGCGCTGTTCGATGCCTTGCAACGCCTGAAGTCGTCGGGAAACAGCGTGTTCGTGGTCGAGCACGATCTGGACACCATGCGCCGCGCGGACTGGTTGATCGATGTAGGCCCGGCGGCTGGCGAACGGGGCGGGCGAGTGCTGTACAGCGGCCCGCCCGCGGGGCTGGCGCAGGTGATGGATTCACAGACCCGAGCCTATCTGTTCGCCGAGCGGCCCGCCCAATCGCGCAGCCACCGTCAACCCGGCGACTGGTTGCGCCTGGAAGGCGTTACCCGCAACAACCTGAACAATCTCAGCGTTGAATTCCCGCTGGGTTGTTTTACCGCGGTGACCGGCGTGTCCGGCTCGGGCAAATCGAGCCTGGTCAGCCAGGCGTTGCTGGAGCTTGTGGGCACCGCCCTCGGACGCCCGGCGGGCGAGGCCGAGTCGCAGGACATCAGCCTGGAAGATGAAGCGTCTCAGGTCAGCGGTGGCCAGGTCACCGCGGGTCTGGGGGGGATCAAGCGTCTGGTCCAGGTCGACCAGAAACCCATCGGCCGCACCCCGCGCTCGAACCTGGCGACCTACACCGGGCTGTTCGACCACGTGCGCAAGCTGTATGCGGCCACACCCGAGGCGCAGGCAGCGGGCTACGATGCCGGGCAGTTCTCCTTCAACGTCGCCAAAGGCCGCTGTCCTACCTGCGAAGGCGAGGGTTTTGTCAGCGTCGAGTTGCTGTTCATGCCCAGTGTCTATGCGCCATGTCCAACCTGTCACGGCGCGCGTTACAACGCGCAGACGCTGGCAATCACCTGGCAGGGCCGCAGCATCGCCCAGGTGTTGCAGCTGACTGTTGACGAAGCGGTCGAGGTGTTCGCCGAGCAGGCCGCCATCCGCCGGTCGCTGGAGGTGCTGCGCGATATCGGCCTGGGCTATCTGCGCCTTGGCCAGCCGGCGACAGAGTTGTCAGGCGGCGAGGCACAGCGCATCAAACTGGCCACCGAACTGCAGCGCAACCAGCGCGGGGCAACGCTTTATGTGCTCGATGAACCTACTACCGGACTGCATCCGCGGGATGTCGATCGACTGCTCGAACAGCTCAATACGCTGGTGGCGGCGGGACACACGGTGATCGTTGTCGAACACGAAATGCGCGTCGTGGCGCAGAGCGACTGGGTGATCGACATCGGCCCGGGCGCGGGGGATCAAGGTGGCAAAGTCGTGGTGGCGGGTACGCCGCAGAAAGTGGCGAAGAGTAAAAAGAGCCGGACGGCGCCGTTTTTGGCCAGGGTGCTTGGGGGTGATCAATGAAAAGATCGCAGCCTTCGGCAGCTCCTACGGGGTTCGCGTCAACCTGCAGGGCCGAAAATTGCGATCTTTCAAGTGTCAGACGCCGTCGATGGTTCGCCGCACCTTGTCCAGCAACTCATTGATCTGGAACGGCTTGACCAGCATCTCCATGCCATTGCCGAGGAACACCTGACGATTGATCGCGGTTTCCGCGTAGCCGGTCATGAACAGGATCGGCAGGGTTTCCCGCCAGCCACGGGCGACATCCGCCAGTTCACGGCCGCTCATGCGCGGCAGGCCGACATCGGTCAGCAGCAGGTCGATGGAATGATCGTTCTGCAGTCGCTCGAGCGCCGTCTCGATGTCGCCCACCTGGGTGCAACGGTAGCCGGCATCCACCAGCACTTCGGCCACAAACAGGCGCACCGACGGCGTGTCTTCGACAATCAGGATGTGTTCGCCGGCGCCCTGGGGGTCGACAGTGGCTGGCTCAACCACAACCGCCGTGGGGTCGGAGCTGGCCGGCAACATGATGGTCACTTCGGTCCCGCGCCGCGCCACGCTGCGGATATGCGCATCGCCCCCGGATTGCCGGGCGAAACCGTAGATGCTCGACAACCCCAGTCCGGTGCCCTGGCCAAGGGGCTTGGTGGTGAAGAACGGATCGAACACCTTGCCGATCACGCTGTGATCGATACCGGTGCCGTCATCGCGAACCGACAGGGCGACGTAGGCACCATCGGCCAAGTTGGGGTCGCCATGGGAATAGGCGGCATAGGTGTTGACCCAGATGTTGCCGCCCTGGGGCAAGGCATCGCGGGCGTTGATCACCAGGTTGAGCATGGCGCTTTCGAGCTGGATCGGGTCGACCAGGGCGATGGCCGGTTTTGTCGTCAGCTCCAGCTTCAGGGCGATGCGCTCGCCGATGGTGCGCACCAGCAATTCTTCCAGGGAACGCACGTGTTCATTGATGTCCACCGGCCGGGTGTCGAGCGGTTGTTGCCGGGCGAAGGCCAGCAGGCGGTGGGTCAGGGAAGCGGCGCTCATGGCCGAACTCAACGCGGCTTCGGCGTAGTATCCGACCTTGTCGGTGCGCTCGTCGGCCACGCGTTTCTGGATCAGTTCCAGGCTGGTGATGATGCCGGTGAGCAGGTTGTTGAAGTCATGGGCGATGCCGCCGGTCAATTTGCCCAGGGCATCCATCTTCTGCATTTGCAGCAATTGCGCTTCGGTGCGCGCGCGTTCGGCGACTTCCTTGGCCAGTTGTGAGGTGGCGTCGTCGAGCCGCGCCAGGTGCGAGCGTTCGCGGTGGCGGTGTTCTGTGACATCTTCGACGAACACCAGGCTCAATTGCGGGGTGCGATAGGGAGAAATCTGCCATTCGGTTTCCCGGGTCTCACCCATCACCTGCATGCTCAGGGTGCCTTTCCAGCGCTCGCCATAGGCCAGGCGCAAGCGCAGTTCTTCGATGACACTGTCCTGTTCATCGGCGAAGCATTCACGCAGGAAGTCCGGCGTCAGATTGTCCTGCACCAGCTGCGAAAACGCGTGGTTGCATTCATGCACTTTCAACTGCGCATCGAGCACCGCGATAGGCGCCGAGACGTTGACAAAAATCTCGCGGAAGCGCGCCTCGCTTTCGCGCAGGGCATTTTCCGTGTCGCGCACCCGCAGCAGGGTGCGCAGGGTGGCCAACAGCACATCCGGGTCGACGGGGTGGATCAGGTAGGCGTCGGCGCCGGCGTCCAGGCCGGTGATGATGTCGCCGGTCTGGATCGAGGCCGCCGACACATGAATCACCGGGAGCAGGGCGGTGGCCGGGTCCGAACGCAGCTTGCGCACGATGTCGAAACCACTCATGTCCGGCAGGTTGACGTCGAGAATCAGCGCGTCGAAGGTGACGCTGGCAATCAGTTCCAGGCCCTCGGTGCCGGTGCCGGCTTCGAGTATTTCGTAGCCGTGGCGCTCCAGTCGACGGCGCAGGGCGTAGCGCGTGGCAACGTTATCGTCGACGACCAATAGACGCAGGTCAGGTTTCATCGGCAGGCTCCGGGGCGATGGCCAGCGGGATGATCACGTAAAAGGTCGAGCCCACGCCCGGTGCACTCTTCATGCCAACTTCGCCGCCGAGCAGGATGGCGAAGCGTTTGCACAGTGACAATCCGAGCCCGGTGCCGCGCAGGCGTTTTTGCAGTGGCGAGTCGACCTGGGAGAAGTCCTCGAACAATGCACCATGCAGCGCCGCAGCGATACCGATACCGGTGTCGCTGACGGAGAAACGGATGTGGGTCTCGTTCTCCAGCCGTGCCGACACCCGGACTTCGCCACGGGTGGTGAACTTCAACGCATTGGCAATGAAGTTGCGCAGGATCTGCGCGAGTTTCTTGTCATCGGTGTACAGCCGCGGCAGGCCCACCGGCTCCTCGAATATCAGGTCGACGGCGCTGGCATCGACGATCGGGCGGAACATGCCGCGCAGCGCCGAGAACAGGTCGAGCATGTCGAACCAGGCGGGGGAGATGGTGATGCGCCCGGCTTCGATCTTGGCCAGGTCCAGCAGGTCATCGACCATGTCGCTGAGTTCGCGCGCAGCGGTGCTGACGAAGGCCACCTGCTTGTGCTGTTCGGGGCTCAATGGGCCGTCCATTTCGTCGGTGAGCAGGCTGGTGATGCTCAGGATCGAGCCCAGGGGAGTGCGAAATTCATGACTCATGTAGGAGAGGAATCGGCTTTTCAGGTCCGAGGCCTGGCGCAATTGCTCGGCCTGGGTATCGAGTTCGGCATACAGTGCCAACACGCCCTGATTGGTTTCATCCAGCTCTGCGCGCAAGGCATCGGCTTCGCCTTGCAGCTGCGCAATCACCGCGCCCTGGTCGAGGGTGTTGAGAGGTGTCTCAGCCATGGGGGGCCTCCAGAGCCAGCACCAGCACCGTGACATCGTCCCGGCCGCGACAGAAATCGCGGTGCAGGACAGTGGCGATCACGGCGGGGTGCCGGTGCACCAGACCGGGATAATCCTGCAGGTTCCATCGGGACTGCAAACCGTCGCTGTACATGATCAATAGTTGTCCGTTCACTTGAGCATAGTCAAAGGGTTGTGCCTTCCGGTATTGGCCGCCGACGATGCCGGGATGGGACGCCAGGCCACGGGATTTGTCCAGGGCGATCAGGCTGGCGCCGATGTTGCCGATGCCAAGGAAGGTCAGCGCATCCCGTTCGCCATCGAACCGGGCAATGGCCGCGGCGCCTCCCCGCGTGCCGTTCATGGCGTGATGCATGTCTTCGAGCAACAGCACCGGCGCAGCGAACGGTATGGCGGCAAAGGCTTTTTCCCCGGCGCGGGCGGCTACCTCGGCGTCTTCACCGTGCCCCAGTCCGTCGACCACCAGGGCACTGATGTTCGATCCGTCGAAGGCCACATGCCAGGCATCGCCACAGGCCGGATCGTTGTGCAACGAATGCTGGCTGACGCCGAAGCGCAGGTCGGGTTGTATGTCTCCGCGCGGGTACAAACGTGCCAGAAGCACGGCCCCCCGGGAGTCGGCATAGGCATCGAACACCTGCGCCTGGCGCGAGATAGCCCCAAGCCCGATGCCCTGGGTGCCCCGGGTGGAAAATCCATCGCTCAGGCAAGCGTGCAAATCGAAACCCTTGCCACGGTCGACGGCAAGAATCTCGATGCCGGCACCTGACATCCGTGGCAAGACCCTCACGTGTATTTCTCCACGGGTCGCATGCTTGAGGATGTTGCTGGCAAGCTCGGTGGTCACCAGGGCGACCTTGCCGGCATCGGTAGGATCGAAGCCCTGTTGTTCCGCAAGCTGCTGCGCGGTGCGGCGGGCGTGGCCGATCTGACTGCTGTCTTCGATCGCCAGCACCTGGGTCAGGGAGCTGCCAATGTTCATGTCCATCGGGTAATCGTTATGCGAGTGCCTTTGCCCGGCGCGGTATCGAGTTCGAATTCTTCCACCAGGCGCCGGGCGCCGGTCAGGCCCAGACCCAGGCCGGAGCCGGACGTCCAGCCATCGGTCAACGCCAGTTTGATGTCGGGGATGCCTGGTCCCTCGTCGCGAAAGAGCAGGCGCACGCCGGTGCGGCCGTTTTCGTCAAGGATTTGCCAATCCATGTGGCCGCCGCCGCCATAGACCATGGTATTACGCGCCAGCTCGCTGACCGCGGTGACCAGTTTGGTCAGGTCAATCAGGCGCATGCCGCATTCCTGGGCCAGTTTGCGGGTGAGCTGGCGGGCCAGTACTACGTCCTGCTCAATGTTGATCGGTTGGGTACCGCTACTGCGTACGGTCATTGTTCACGTACTCGGTCCTGCAGCAGTTTCATCCCGCGCTCGACATTCAGCGCGGTCTTGACCCCGGGCAGGGTCAAGCCCAGTTCCACCAGGGTGATGGCCACCGCCGGCTGCATGCCGACCAGCACGGTCTGGGCGTCCATGATGCTCGACAACCCGGAAATGGTGCCGATCATGCGGCCGATGAAGGAGTCGACCATGTCGAGCGCCGAGATGTCGATCAGCACGCCACGGGCGGAGCTTTTGCTGATGCGCTCGGAAAGGTCGTCCTGCAGTGTCAGGGCCAACTGGTCGTGCATGTCGACCTGAATGGTCACCAGCAGAAAGTCGCCCATCTGCAAAATCGGAATGCGCTCCATGGGCTTAGCCCGCCTTGCTGACAGTGAGTCCCAGGCGGGTCAGGGCGAGTTTCAGGGCATCGGCCAGGTTGGCCTTGGTCACCACGCCTTGCAGGTCCAGGCCCAGGTGTACGATGGTCTGGGCGATCTGCGGACGCACGCCACTGATGATGCAATCGGCGCCCATCAGGCGAATCGCGGTGACGGTCTTGAGCAGGTGCTGGGCCACCAGGGTATCGACGGTGGGCACTCCGGTGATGTCGATGATGGCGATTTCCGAACCGGTGTCGACAATGCGTTGCAGCAGCGATTCCATTACCACCTGGGTGCGTTGCGAGTCGAGGGTGCCGATCATTGGCAGGGCGAGGACGCCGTCCCAGAGTTTGACCACCGGGGTCGACAACTCAAGCAGCTCTTCCTGCTGACGCTTGATCACCGCCTCGCGGGATTTCTGGAAGGTGCGGATGGTGTGCATGCCCAGGGCATCGAGCAGTTCCGAGACTTCCCAGAGCTGTTCGGCCAGCAGTGCCGGGCTGTCCTGATAATGATTTTGCAGCAGGGCGAACACCGGGCCCTTGAGGGAGAAAATGAAGCTGGCGGTCTGTTGCGAGTCATGGCCGAGGAGGGCGCGGCTGTGGGAGAGCTTTTCCAGGTATTGGCGAATCCCGTCCCAGCCTGGTGTCGTCACGTTCTGGCCGTTGCCGTTCTGCAGGCCGGCGATCAGCAGCTGCAGGAATTCTGTGGTTTGCTGCTGAAGATCCTGATCCTTGAGGTTGCGCGTGGCACCGCTGGTTTCCAGGCTTTTGGTCCAGTCGGCAATCAGTTGAGCCTGATTTTTGTTCATCGCATCGAGTGTGTTGGTTTGCAGTGCCGCCATGGTTCTTGAGCTCCTTGATTTGTGTGCCGGACGCGCCGAAAAACACCCGGCGCAATGCAGTGACATTTGCCGCACGAAATAGTTGTGCGGTTTCGGCCCGAATTTTTTATTCGGTACCTATGAACTGTAGGAGGTGGCGACGCCTTTCGTCGTTTATTTGTGCTTGTTATCTCAATATCAGCTAGCTGACACCTTGTTGCGCACGGAAAAAAGCCGCCAGAAAAGGCGGCTCTTTCAACGCGTGGGACCTTACTTATCCGGATGGGCCGCCTGGAGTTTCTTGGCCATGTCCAGGTGCTTTTCAAGCCCAGGCAGCATCTTCTGCGCAAAGCCCTTCAGCTCGGTGGCGCCTGCGACTTTGTCGTCGGTGACCGTATTGGCTTCTTTCTTGAACAGTTCGATGGCGTCTTCGTGAGCCTTGACCTGGTTGTTGGCGTAGGCCGTGTCGAACGACTCATCGCGCATGTCGAGGATCTTTTCCTTGGCATGCTTAACGAGTGTGGTGGTGTCCGGCACTTCGATGTCATGTTTTTTCGCGATGGTCGCCAGCTCATCGTTGGCCTTGCCGTGGTCGGTGATCATCATGTTGGCAAATGCCTTGATGTCGGCCGACTGGCTTTTTTCCAGGGCCAGGCGGCTGGCTTCGATCTCGGCAATGCCACCGGCAGCGGCCTTGTCGACAAAATCATTGGAAGTGGCAGCGAACGCGGTGCCCATGCTGGTGCTCAGGGCTACAGCCAGGGCGAGGTGGCGCAGGGTAAATCCGTCCATTGGTTATTCTCCACACAGGTTTTCATGGGCGACCGATTGATCGATCGTTAACCTGTTGAGGTATTGCACCGGCTAAAGGTTTTATCGCATTTGCGACAGCACGACGAACGGACACCGCTGGTCTGACAGGTGGTCGACAGAATCGGTCAACCAAGGCCATTCTGATAGTTGGTGAACGCAATCGATCGCGTTTCACTGCCGATCAACAAACGGAGGTGTTCCATGCCGGTGACCCATGACCTTTATCAGGATTTGAGCTGCACAAAGGAAGAGATCCAGCAAAAACGCACCAAGGATCCGTTACTGGATTCACTGCTTAACAAGTATTCCCAGGCCGATGCGGAGGTGGTCAAGGCCGAAACCGCGACATCGGACGCCCCCAGCGATGACGCCCTGAAAAAACTCAAGGAAAAACGCGTGCTGATCAAGAACAAGATCGTCGATCAATTGCAGGCAAAATCCTGACGTCTTGTGCCTGGCCACCGACGACTGGTGGCTGAACCGTTGGAACGGTGATGAACGCGGCACCTCGAATGTTCAGAGGCAGATTTTCACGACACTCTGCGAGGTGCCCCATGACCAGGCCGAAATTTCCCAGCGAAGAAACAGGTGGCTACGACCCGATTCCCACCCATCCCGAGCCTCTGAGCCCTGAACGCTCCACGGTCAAACCGGAGGAAGACTCGGTGCTGGACGAAATACCGGAGGATGAGCGGCCCAGACCCGATCCGGAGTGAACGCTGAATCTCCGTTAGGCGCGTCGTACACCCATACCTGGCACAAAACTACTGTAGGAGCGGGCTTGCCCGCGAAAGCGCTGGGTCAGTCAAGTCTATGACTGGCTGATCTACCGCCTTCGCGGGCAAGCCCGCTCCTACAAGTGTCGATCGTACATTCAAGGCAGGGGTGTTCATTGCAGCGCCTTGCTCAACGGCAACCGCGCCATGTTCTTCGCCTTCAACGACCCGAAATATAGCCAGTCCCCGTACTCACGCACGGTGGTGATGGGCGAGTAGCTGTCGCTGCTGCCATCCTGCAAATTGGCGATCACCCTGCCTTCCAGGTCCAGGCCAAGGGCGAAGGCACGCTTCTCCACGGGTCTGGGCAGGACCATCATTGCCCGCACGATCATCTTGCGCACGAAGGGATGCCCGGCGGTGCCGTCGAGCAGCGGGTTGCGCGGCGCATACAGCGCCACCCAGAAGCGTTCACGACCGTTGAATGACAGGTTGTCCGGCAGGCCGGGAAGGTTATCGATGAACAGATCACGGGTGCCGGCCTTCGGCCCGCTGAGCCAGTAGCGGCTGATGCGATAGGCGCCGGTTTCATTGACCAGCACGTAGGCCTCGTCCGGCCCCAGGGCCACGCCGTTGGCGAATTCGAGTCTGTCCAGCAGGACCGAAGTGATGCCGGTCTGGAAATCGTAGCGCATCAGGCGACCGTCACCGCCGTGCTCAAGGATGGCCTCGCCGTCGTGACCGTAGCCAAAACGACTGGAGGCATCGCTGAAGTAGGCGAAGTGCCCAGCCTTGTCGATGGCCACGTCGTCGGTGAAGCCGAACGGCACGCCGCCGGCCTCGGTGGTCAGCGCAACCAGGCGACCCTGGGCGTCCAGCGACAGCAGGCCCTTGACCGCATCGGCAATCACCAGCAAGCCGTTGGGATGACGAGCCAGTCCCAGGGGGCGGCCGCCGGTGTCAGCCAGGACGATGCGGGTGCTGCCGTCGAGGCTGGTGCGGATCACGCGGCCGTCGTGCAGACCTGTGACCAGCGTCTCACCCTCCAGCAGCAAGGCTTCCGGCCCGTCGATATCGGCAGCGCCCACACGCTCCATGCCCTTGAGGCGCTGATTGTCGGCGTACAGGCCGTCGCTGAGGGAGGGCGCAGGTTGCGGGGCCCAGGCCACAGGTTTTACCCGGGTCGGCATCAGCAGCAGGAAGGCGCCGATGGCGATGAGCAGCGTCAGTACGAGGTAGCGCCACTTCACGCGCTGACCCCTGCCGTGCTCAGGTGTTTGTGCGCCATGTCGCGCAGGGCCAGCATGGAAGCGGCGGACTCGCGATCAATCCGGCGCTTGAGCAGCAACTGGTTGGCAATGCGCATGCCCAGGCCGCTGAATTGATACTGCAGGGTACGGACAAAACGCGTGTTGCCCTTCTCGGCTGTGCACTCATAAGTCAGTAGCAGAGACAGACCATTATCCCCCTGGGCCCGCGCGCTCCATTGGCGTCCAGGCACGTACTGGGTCACCTCCCAGCTCAGGTGGCCATCGCGGCCGCCCGCGCGGATGTCTTCCTCGAAACGGGCGCCGGCAGGCAATGGTCCTGGCGGGCCGTCGATTCGCAGGGACGACGGATGCCATTGCGGCCACAGGCTCACGGTGCTGGCATAGGCGAGAGCGTCGATCGGGTTGGCGGCAATGAGGGTCTGGTGCTGCATGCGGGTCATGGGATTTCTCCTCAGGGGGAGCGAGTCAGGTTCCGGCTCCCAATAGAGGGTGCCGAACAGGAAGTCCATCAGCGGGAAAACGATGTTGAAATTGCGCTCCTGCATCATCTCGCGGCGGTGATGCAGTTCATGCAGGCGACGCATCTGGCGGATCCACGGCAGCCGCGTCAGCGGATTGTGCGGGGGCAGGTGCTCGCAGGCATGAAACACTTCGTAGGTCAGGTAACCGAGGACCAGGCAGCCGCCGACCAGCCCGGCAACATTGGCGTCCAGTTGCTTGAGCAGCCACCAGAGGGGCAGGGTGACCACGCCGGTGTGCAGCACGATCAGCCAGGCGGGAAACAGAATCACCCGCCAGTCGCGGGCGCTGTCGTAGGTCATGTGGCCGGGGGCGAAAAAACTGTGATGATCGCCCGCGTGCCGCGCATAAAACATCCGCGCGAAACTTTTCTTGTGGTGCCCCAGATGTCGATGCACCAGGTACACGCCAAGGTTGAACATCAGGAGGGTCACGGGCACCGCCAGCCATTCCAGCGGTGCTACGCGCTGCACCGTGCTCCAGAACAGGCTGATGGCCAGCACCCCGAACAGCAGGACAAAAGCGCCGTGCAGCCAAGGGTTGTAGAGCGGGTGAATGTTGGCGCGGTATCGACTGCGGAATCCTTCGGTGGTCTGCCTCACTGCAATCACCTGTCGTTATAGTTATTCCAGCAGATTAGCCGATTCCGCGGTTTTGCCAGGCTGAACTTTCAGGACACAACGGCCATGTTCCGGTGCAAAGCGGATTCAGCTCAGCGGGTCCCAGCGTTGCGACCAGTCCTCGTCGGAATCGATGACGTTGCGCAGCCGTTCGAAGGCGTGTTGCAAAGTGGGTGAGTCGCGGTCGCGGGAGTACACCAGATACACCGGGTGGCTGAATTCCGGGGCGCGGGGCACTCGTTCCAGCACGCCGCTGAGCAGATAGCTGTGCACGACGCGGGTGCGGAAGTAGCCGCTGCCGCCGTGTTCGAGGATGTACTGCAGGCCCAGCGGACCGAGGTTGAAGCTCAAGGGCGCCTTGGCTTTTTCCGGCAGGGCTGCATCATGGCGCTGGCGAAAGTCGGCGCCCCAATCGATGTACACGTAGGGATCGGGACATTCGACTGAACGCACGAGGATGAGTTTTTCTTCAAGCAACTGCTCGACCTGCAGGCGTGGCCAGTATTCCGGCTGGTAGACCAGCGCCGCATCGAGTACTCCCAGCTCCAGTTGGCGCAGCAGGTTTTCGCCATCACGGATTTCCATGCGCAAGGCGTGGCTGGGGATGTGCTCGCGCAATTCGCCGGCCCAGCGCAGCATCAGTGGGTTGCACAGGCTGACCTCGCCACCGATGTGCAGCACGTCACGGTAACCCTCGGGCAGCGGCAGGTCACGGCGCGCGGCTTCCCAGGTTTGCACCAGTTGGTTGGCGTAGACCACGAAGGCTTCACCGTTGGCGGTCAGGCGTGCGCCGGCGCGATTGCGCACGAACAAGGTGCTGCCCAGCTGGCTTTCGAGCTTCTGCACCCGGGCCGTGATTGCGGTCTGAGTGACATGGAGTTTCTCGGCGGCCGCGGCAAGGCTGCCGTGGCGGACGATTTCGAGGAAGGTGCGGGCGAGGTCGATGTCCATTGGATAGCCATTGTAGGCGCTGCCGAAGGCTGCGATCTTTTGATCTTAACGACGAATCCCGCCACAAGGGCGGGATTCGTTTACCAGCGAACGTGCTCCCGGCAAGCGGGAGCGACGTACTTAGGCCGGGAACAGCTCGGACAGTTTCATCGCCAGCATCATGTCGCCTTCGGCGCGCAGTTTGCCGCCCATGAACGCTTGCATGCCGTCAGTCTCGCCGCTGACGATGCCTTCCAGGGTTTCGCCGTCCATCACCAGGGTTACCTGGGCGTCAGGGTTTTCGCCTTCCAGCAGCTCGCAGGTGCTGTCCTTGACGACCAGGGAGAAGTTCTTGGTGTCGTCGATGCGGAAACCGAAGACCAGGTCCAGACCGGCAGCAGCGGCTGGGTTGAACTTGGCTTTCATTGCTTGTACGGCATCAGCTACGGAGGTCATGGTTCGATCCTTTCTTGGGTAATAAGAGCTGAGTGGTTACAGCCAGGGTCACAATAGTCCGGACTCAGCGAAACGTGATGAGTTCCGGGTTCTTCAGCAGTTGCAGGTGCGCATGACTGTTGAAGGAAGCCAGGGCCACCTCGCGACCACGGAACTTGAGTTGGTTGAGCGAGGTGTTGACGATTTGCCAGTTCAGTTCAAAGGCCTGTTTGGCAGGCATTTGCGTAATCAGGTGGAGCAGGGCCGTGATGGTACCGCCGGAGGTGAACACGGCGATCTTCTGGGCGTTGTCGGCCCGGTCGAGGATGCGCTGCAAACCGGCCTGGACCCGCTCGACGAAGCCCAGCCAGCTTTCCAGGCCAGGGGTGTCGTAGGTGCCGGCCAGCCAACGCTCGATGATCAGGGCGAAGATGCGCTGGAACTCGGCACGGTTCTGCGGGGCGTTGCGCAGGATGTCCAGGGCCTCGGGTTCTTCGGGCAGCATGGCTGGCAGCAGGGCGCGGATCACCGCATCGGCGTCGAATTCGTTGAAGGCAGCGTCCGTTTCGAGGATCGGCACCGGCAGGCCGACAGCGGCGAATTGTTCCAGGGCACTGTTGGCCGTATGTTGCTGGCGGCGCAGGTCGCCGGACAGGCAGCGGTCGAAGCTGATGCCCAGTGCCGCCAGGTGCTGACCGAGGATTTCCGCCTGGCGCACACCCGTGGGCGACAAGACGTCGTAGTCGTCCGCACCAAAGGAGGCCTGGCCATGTCGAATCAAATAGATACTGCCCACGTCCGCGTCATCCCGGTACGTTGAAGGTTTGGCGAGGTTATGAGGATGGCAGTGAGCTGTCAATGAAAAAACATACGCTTGTTTGAAATGCTCGTTACAGGCCTGTTGCCAGAGGTTTCACGACTGGTGACAACGCCGGTGCATGGGTATGCTGGAGATATCCCGCGCGTTCCAGCCGCGCATCGTTTAAGGAGTCCCTGTGGAGTTTTTGTCCGAGTACGCCATTTTCCTGGCCAAGACCGTGACCCTGGTGATCGCCATTCTGGTGGTCCTGGCCAGCTTTGCGGCCTTGCGCAGCAAAGGGCGGCGCAAGTCGTCCGGCCAGCTGCAGGTCAGCAAGCTCAATGATTTCTACAAAGGACTGCGTGAACGCCTGGAGCAGACCTTGCTCGACAAGGATCAGCTCAAGGCCCTGCGCAAGTCCCAGGGCAAGACCGAGAAGAAACAGAAGAAAAAGCCCGAGGCCAAGCCACGGGTATTCGTGCTGGATTTCAACGGCGACATCAAGGCCTCGGCCACCGAGAGCCTGCGTCATGAAATCACCGCCTTGCTGACCCTGGCCACGCCGAAAGACGAAGTGGTGCTGCGCCTGGAAAGCGGCGGCGGCATGGTCCACAGCTATGGTCTGGCGTCCTCGCAGCTGGCGCGCATCCGTGAGGCCGGCGTGCCGTTGACCGTGTGCATCGACAAGGTGGCGGCCAGCGGCGGCTACATGATGGCGTGCATCGGCGAGAAGATCATCAGCGCGCCGTTCGCGATCCTGGGTTCGATCGGCGTGGTGGCGCAGTTGCCCAACGTCAATCGCTTGCTGAAAAAGCATGACATCGACTTCGAAGTGCTGACGGCCGGCGAGTACAAGCGCACCTTGACGGTCTTTGGTGAAAACACCGAGAAGGGCCGGGAGAAGTTCCAGGAAGACCTGGACATCACCCATCAACTGTTCAAGAACTTCGTCGCCCGTTATCGCCCGCAACTGGCGATCGACGAAGTGGCGACCGGCGAAATCTGGCTCGGCGTCGCCGCGCTGGACAAGCAGCTGGTGGACGAACTCAAGACCAGCGACGAATACCTCGCCGAGCGCGCCAAACAGTCGGAGCTTTATCACCTGCACTACGCCGAGCGCAAAAGCCTGCCGGAGCGTATCGGCATGGCGGCCAGCAGCTCGGTCGATCGCGTGCTGCTCGGCTGGTGGAGCCGCTTGACCCAGCAACGCTTCTGGTAACGCGAAAGCGGCGGCCTTCAAGGCGACATGAAACCGGGTATAGCCCGGTTTCATTGTTTTTGCGGGCAGGATTCCCGAAGCATTGAGGCGTTTTCCCCGGGCGCTTGCGGACCTTTCCCACCGCCGGTGACATTGCGCAGGTTTACTGTAGCCATTCTCTAATGACTGCAATGGACTGCACCATGAATAACACTTCTCCTGACCCGCACCACCAGCTCGCAACCGATGCATCCCGAACGATGCGTGATCAGCTGCAAAGCATCATCGACTCAGCGTCGCCGCAAACCCCCGACCAATTCGCCACCCAACTGTTCCATCAGAAATGGGGGCAGGGGATCGACCCGCAAACGGCACTGCTCGTGACCCTGGATTACGACTTCAAGGGGCATCCGCCGCTGGACGACGTACACCAGGGCCGCCTTGCCAATACGCGGACCTTGCTGCAGGCATTGCTGGGCAACTACCAGGTGGTCGCCGACGGGCGTTTCGGCGAAATGGCGTTCGGCCTGTACACCCCGGCCGACGTCGGGCCATCGGTACGGATCGTCGAGCACGTCGAGGAGTTCGCCCTGGCGGGCAGTGGCAATCACGATACCTACGAAGGCATCTACCGCCGTACCGAGCCACAAGCCTACGGGCCGCAGACGCAGATAGCCCTGCGGCCCGCCGATTTCAAAAAATGGGTCTGGGCCCTGGAACTCAAGACCTTGTATCAGGACTACCTGGGGCGCACGTGGCCGGCGGATGCGACCATCACCGCCAGCAAGGCCTACCCCCTGCGCACGTCAGTCAAGGCCGCGTTTGTCATGAGCGCCTGGTTGCAGTGTCAGGAAAACAGCCTGAGTCAGAAGGGTCTTGAGCTGGTTCTGCAGGCAGCCGGGTTGCCGGTCGATCAAGCGTGGAACAGCCTGACGCTCGAGCAGTTACAGGCGCCCACGCGCATGCCTGGGGCAATCCGCGCCGGACGGCTCAGGCTGTATCGCTACACCGCGACGGATATCTGGATGTTCCGGGAGCGCAACGGTTCGAGGATGGTGATCTACGTACCGGGCAATTCCTCCCCGTGGCACGAGTTTGCCGACGCGGCGCCATGGCGGCGCTGGGTGGCGGAGCAGGGCAGGGTCGAGGTGACCCGGCACGCCCTGGCCAATCACTTTGCCGAAGACGACCGCGTGGATGGTACCTTCCATGCCGGGGTGCTGACGGCGCTCGAGGGTATGGCGCATTATCCGCAGAAAAACGTGCTGATGAAAACCGCCGGTTTTTTCAACAACGATGGGTATTGGGACCCCGCCGACTACATCGATTTCGAGGAGGTTGCGCCCGCCACCGATCCGTTCGCGCAACTGGTGCTGAGCATGAAGCGCGCAGCGCAGGCCAGTGCTGCAAGCATTCGCGACGACGCACAGGTCAACCGCGACAATCTGAGTGCGGTCGTCGAGCCGCTGGTGCAATGGATCAATCGTTACGGCGCGCTGGCGTTGTTTGTTCCGGGCAGCGAGGGCGTGCTGGCGCTGGCGGGGTTGATCGACGCCGGTTATGGCCTGGATCAGTGGGTCGGGGGCGAAACTTCGGCCGAGCGTTCCGAGGGACTGAGTCGCACGGTGTTTGGCCTGCTCAATGCGCTGCCAGTGGTGGCCGGTGAAATCGGTGAGCTGCCTGGGCTGCCTGAAGATAAACCACTCGTTAAACCCCCCGAGGCTCCAGCCCCCGCCATCGATCCGCTGCCGGTTGCACCAACGCCTGTCATGCCTTCCGTTCGTGTGCAGCTGTTGCGGGGCATCGGTGCGCCGGTCGAGAGTTTGAGCGATGAAACCCTGGCACAGATTGCCCACGTCAGTGTGGTCGATGACGACATGCTGCGCCTGATGAACGCTGGCAGGGAGCCCACGCCGATGCTGGCCGATACCCTCAGTCGTTTCCGAATCGACCAGGAGCTCGGGGCGGTTTCCGGTGACGAGCGCGCGGCGATGTTCAGCCGTCGTTACCAGGCGTTGCAGGTCTCTGATAGTGCTTGGGTCAAGGTGTTCCAGCGGCAGTACCCCGACCTTCCAAAAGGTGTTGTGGAGCAGATTCTCGATCGCTACGGCGTGGACCTGGCGGCAACGCCCGATGCCATTGAGGCCAGGCGTCTGTTCAGTCGCCTCGACGGCAAGGCCCGCCAGTACCAGCAGCACGTGCGGCTCAATCGCGCCTATGAGGGGTTGTACCTGCGCTCGGTGAACAATCCAGAATCCGATACGCTGGCCCTGCATTCATTGCCCCATCTTGCCGGTTGGCCGAAGGGCTTGCGTATCGAGGTGCATGAGGCATCGCTTGGCGGCCGTGTACTGGACCGTTGCGGTGCCTTACAGGCAAGTGATGTGCGTCGCCTGGTCAAAACCCATGATCACCTATACACAACAGCTGCTGTTTCAACGCCCATGGATTTCCATGAAGCGTTGCTCAATGTGTTGTCCGACTCGGAGCGTACGGCATTGCAACTACCGCTGGCGGACACGGCGGGCGCATTGAGAAAACTCATTGCCGAACAAGCACTGGCACATTCCGAACTGATGACCGGGTTGAGCCGGATGGACAGCGGTCTGCCTTTCCAAGCCCAGGGGCTGCTGGGCGGCGGTTTTCCTTCGACGCCTCTGGGTTCTGCGTTCAGTGCCGAGGTCATGCGCCTGCAAGTGACAGATCTATATCCCGGTTTCAGCCGCGAAAACGTCGACGATTGGCTGTTGCGTGCCGGCGACCGGGCCCAGGTGCAGATTGATGAATTGAGGTTGGAGTTTGAGCAGTTGAGTACGGACCTGAGCAATTACATCAATTCAACTCTGCAGGACGCCAATGAGCTGGATGTTGACTTCCTGGCGGCGGGAGACGCCGACGCCGCGGGCATGAACCATATGCAGATCCAGCAACAAAATATTGAGCGACTGCAGCACGCGATGGATTACGAGCGAGAGACCCGCGAAGAATTGGCTCACGAACTGATGTTGATCTGGCAAAAGCGTCCGCCAGAAATCAATGAGATTAAAGTCGATGAAGTGTTGACCGGATACAAACTGGACATGAATTTTGAGGATTTTCATCGCCTGCCCGACATGGGCGTGCGGTTCAAGGAAGTGGTCGAGCTGACAATGCGCGGATTTCACTTGGTGGCACGTGAATCACTGCACCACTTCCTCGAATCGTTTCCAAAACTGCGCGTGCTGAATCTGGAAAAAGTCGACCTGCGACTGATCGACAATGTAAACGAGGTGGGCGTGTTACCGCCGGCGATTGCGAACATGAAACAACTGACGACTTTGGACCTGAGGAAGACAAACCTGCAGTTGAACGCAACTAATAAAGCACAACTGTGCGATCTGATCAACTTGCAGTCTATGGACCTGAGTTTTAATCCCCTGGGGGAACCGCCAGTACTCGTGGGCTTGAACAAGTTACGCGAAGTGAACCTGCGGCAAACAGGCATAAGTGTCTGCCCTGTCGGTATTCTGGACGAGCCTTACCTGACAATGCTGGACTTGCGCGACAACCGGATCACCCGGATCCCGCCCGCGGTCATCAGTCAGGCCATCGCCCCCGGACGGGTCAAGTTGTGGAGCAACCCGTTGACGGACGAAGACACCTTGCGACGGATTGTCACTCATCGGCAGCAAACCGGCATCAACCTGTGGCTCAGAGAAGCCCCGCAGGACTATGCAGGGGCGAGCGTCTGGCTGAATAACCTTGAAGCATCAGAGCAGCAAACCCGCTTGGCGAGTTGGCAACGGCTGTTGGCAAAACCATTGGGTTCACGGTTCTTGCGAACCATTGAGGGCGTCAGTCTCACCCCAGAGTTTCTGGTGGACTATTCGCATATTCAGGCACGGATATGGCGACTGGTCACTGACGCCGATGCGTCGGATGAGTTACTGGGTCGTTTAACGCAAAGTATCGAGGTGGCTGACACTGATGCCGACAATCCTATGGCGATCTTCAAGGTCGTGGAAGATCGTGCTCAGTTGTATCGGAACTGGGTGGCGATGGGGCGACCTTTTCCAATCAACGATTGAAGTGAGCATGCCGTAGTATTGTAAAAGGTGCTTAAACTTTCTTTCGCCCGACGAAAAAATTCCCATGTAGTGTGTGCTGAGTTTTTTCACCAACTGCAATAAGGATATTGCACCATGTACGTTTCTGAGTCTGCAAGAACGTCGGCTTTTAAAGTCCTATGGGAAGAGGGTCGTATTAGCTATGTCGCCATTTTGTATTGTGACAGGGATGGCGAAATAGCGTACGTGCCTGTCAAGGTAAATAACGGCACGCTTTATCTTGAGCATGAACAATGGCCGTTATTGGATCGGGTTCCTTTCAAAAGCCTCGAAAGCCTGATTACAGCGTTGGAAGACAATGGCTTCAAACAGGTGGCCGGCGAAATGGATACAGTCGAAATGTCATCAGTTCCGTTTCCGGTGCTTCCCAGGACGTTGCAGGAGCAACTCATAGAACCAGGAATCTTCATGCTCGATCGCCACTATTTTTTCCAGATACAGTTCGAGCCGCTTCACGATGGAAAAAACGCTTTTCCAGTCAATCTGGATAAAGACAGTGTTTATATCGCCAGCTCGGCCGTGAAGGGTTTGAATGAAACTCGATACGATAATCTGGATTCGCTACTCAAAGCACTCGGTAATGTTGGGCGGGTTGTCAGAGTTCTGGATTGGGGAGTAAGGACTAATGGCGTTCGGTTGCCGAAGATAAAGTGGGTGTAATGACTGCCAGCATCAGCCTGGATTGACGATCAATCGAATAACCCCTTGAGCGCACAAGTCACTGCGCTCAAGGGTATTTTTACTTAACGACGACGAAACAGCGGCAGCGGTTCGTCGGTAGCCGCCTGGTAAGTCACCGAGAAGTCCTTGAGTCCTTCCAGGGCTTCGTAGGGGTCTTTATCCGGGCGCACGGCAAAGGCGTCGAAACCGCAGCGGTGCATGTAGAACAACTGGTCGCGCAACACATCGCCAATGGCCCGCAGCTCGCCTTTGAAACCATAACGGTCACGCAGCAGGCGGGCGTTGGAGTAGTTGCGACCGTCAGTGAAGGCCGGGAAGTTCAAGGCGATGACCTGGAAACTCGCCACGTCTTCACCGATTTCTTCGGCTTCTTCATCGGCATCCAGCCACACGCCCAGGCCGCCGTCGCGGGCCAGGAGCATGCGGCTGTGTTCGCGCCACAATTGCAGCGGGACGATGTAGTCGTCGCAGTTGGTGATCTCGTCGATGCTGAAATCCTTCGGCAGCAGGTGCCAGGTTTCGTCGACGACGGCGTTGTTCTTAATGATTCGCTGCATAGACGCGCTCCTTGAAGAGGTCGATACCAATGCGCTGGTAGGTGTCGATGAAGCGCTCGTCTTCGGTACGCTGCTCGATGTATACGGCGATCAGCTTCTCGATCACGTCAGGCATGGCTTCCTGGGCGAAGGACGGGCCGAGGATCTTGCCCAGGCTGGCGTCGCGGCTGGCGCTGCCACCGAGGGAGACCTGGTAGAACTCTTCACCTTTCTTGTCCACCCCGAGGATGCCGATGTGGCCGACGTGGTGGTGACCGCAGGCGTTCATGCAACCGGAAATGTTCAGGTCCAGCTCGCCGATGTCGAACAGGTAGTCCAGGTCAT
>Ga0160472_100163_pt1 | contig 91922 bp, 81 predicted proteins | sample HID1973M_E11MG_FD_108267 | JGI IMG/M metagenome (GOLD analysis project Ga0160472, IMG submission 108267) | Enriched mosquito-associated microbial communities from UW Madison campus, WI, USA - HID1973M_E11 MG | ecosystem: Host-associated > Arthropoda: Insects > Digestive system > Unclassified ... | reverse complement strand
GCGCGACTTCGAGCATGAGTTCCGCGTGGGCCGGCTGATCAAGCTGGAGCAGAACTACCGCTCGCACGGCCACATCCTCGACACGGCCAACCACCTGATCTCGCACAACGCGCGCCGCCTCGGCAAGAACCTGCGCACCGACGCCGGCCACGGCGAGCCGGTGCGCGTCTACCAGGCCGGGTCGGACGGGCAGGAAGCGGCGTGGATCCTGGAAGAAATCCGCGAGCGGATCGCCGAGGGCATCAGCCGCTCGGAGATCGCCATCCTCTACCGCAGCAATGCGCAGTCGCGGGTGATCGAGCATGCGCTGTTCTCGGCCGGCATCCCGTACCGGGTGTACGGCGGCCTGCGCTTCTTCGAGCGGGCCGAGGTGAAGCACGCGCTGGCCTACATGCAGCTGATCGAGAATCCGCGCAACGATGCCGCCTTTGGCCGCGTCGTCAATTTCCCGACGCGCGGCATCGGTGCCAAGTCGCTGGAAGTGCTGCAGGACGCGGCGCGCCAGTACGACGTGTCGCTGGCCGAGGCCATCGCCTACGTTCCCGGCAAGGCCGGCTCCACGCTGGGCGCCTTCCTGCGCCTGATCGAGCAGATGCGCGCCGAGACCCGCCGCATGACGCTGCCCGAGATGGTCGAGCACGTCATCAATGCGAGCGGGCTGGTCACCTACTACCAGGGCGAGAAGGAAGGCCAGGACCGCATCGAGAACTTGCAGGAACTGGTGACCGCCGCGCAGGCCTTCGTGGTCGAGGAAGGCTACGGGCTGGAAGCGCTCGCCGCCGTCCTGCCAGTCTCCCACGACGCCGTCCCGGCGCTGGCCGAGGGCGACCAGGTCCAGCAGGTGCTCGACCCCGAGCAGTTGCCGACAGTGATGACCCCGCTGGTCGCCTTCCTCACGCACGCTTCGCTGGAAGCCGGCGACAACCAGGCGCTGGCGGGACAGGAGGCCGTGCAGATGATGACCGTCCACGCCGCCAAGGGGCTGGAGTTCGACGTTGTCTTCATCACCGGGCTGGAAGAAGGGCTGTTCCCGCACGAGAACGCCAAGATGGACCCCGACGGGCTGGAGGAAGAACGCCGGCTGATGTACGTGGCCATCACCCGCGCCCGCGAGCGGCTGTTCCTGTCGTTCGCGCAGAGCCGCGTGCTGCATGGCCAGATGCGCTACCACGTGCGCTCGCGCTTCTTCGAGGAACTGCCGGAAGCCGCGCTGAAATGGCTGACGCCGCAAGCCCAGTCCCACGGCGGCGCCATGGGTGGCCGGCAGAACGAAGGCGGCTGGGGCCGCGACTGGTTCCGCAAGCCGGAAGACGTGCCGTACTCGGGCAACAAGCCCACCGGCGGCATGGATACCGGCAACGGCTATGCCGATACCAAGCGCGAAGCCGGCTCAGGCTTCCGGATCGGTCAGGAAGTCTTCCACAACAAGTTCGGCGAAGGGGTCATCGCCGCGCTGGAGGGCGAGGGGGCGGACGCGCGCGCCAATATCAAGTTCAAGCGGCATGGGGCCAAGTGGCTGGCGCTGGCGGTGGCGAAGCTGGATCCGATCAACTGAGGCCCAGTTCGTAGGGAACGCGTACGCCGGGTTCACTCGGCGCGAAGTCCTTGGTATTGCGCGTGACCAGCAGCAGGGCGTGAGCCTGCGCGCTGGCCCAGACGATGGCATCCGGCAGCTTGATGCGCTTGCCCCTGCGAATACTCACGGCTCTCGTCGCGACGGGATGGTCAATGGGAATCACGCGGAACGTATTGAGCCATGCCTGCAACGCCGGCTCTTCGTCCGGCGTGGCCCCCACCATGACTTCCATCCAGGTGATGGCGCTGATGGCGCGGGTCTCGTATCGCCGGATCTCGTCCCTCGCGGCAGGGATGCCATTCAGGTAGTCGATCAGAATATTGGTGTCGAAAAGTGCGCCTACCATTCCGAGCGTAGCCTTTCCTGGTAGTCGAGGCCATCGACCTTGCGGTCTTTCCACAAGCCGAACGTATTGGCGCCGCCTGCTGGCTTGTGAAGCGCGATGTAGGCCTGGATTGCCTCGCGGATGATGGCCGCGCGCGGACGCTGCTCGGCATCGACGATGGCCGAGAGATCCTCCAGTTGTTCGTCAGGCACGTCGATCAGGATGCGACTCATGGCGTCTTGAAGATATACGATACGTATATCGTATATTCATCACCATGGCGCGGCAACCTTCTCTCAAGGTGTGACCGGGGCGTCTCCCTGTGCCGGCACATTGAAACACCCCCGGTACGTCGCATAGAACGAGCAATACAGCACCGCCAGCACCAGCAGCGAATACGGCGTCGCCAGGAAGGCCATGACCGATTCCCCCCCGAATGCCGCGAACAGCGCCTCGACGAGGAAGGGAATCGCGATCAGCAGCACGGCGAACAGCAGCGCGTAGGTGAAGAAGGCGCCACGGTTGCGCCAGCAGGCGACCCAGCTGAAGAACAGCGCCTTGACCGGCGGCACGTTGTGCCACGCCGACAGCAGCGGGGCGAACCAGAACATCATGGCGATAGGCGTGTAGAGCCCGGCGCCGACCACCAGCGCGTAGTAGAGCTTGCGGATGGCCTCCGCCGACGGTTCCTCGTTCTTCAGCAGGATCGGCACCAGCTCGCCCATGTCGACGATGGAGCCGGCGATCAGGCTCAGCACGAAGACGAGTCCCGCGTAGATGCCGCCGAGCACCAGCAGGTTGCGCCGCGCCTCCTTGCCGTTGGCGTTGAAGCCCGCCAGCAGGATGGTCGGCAGGACGCGCTTGTTCTGGATGACCTCCCGGCACGCCGTCATGATGCCGACCGACAGGCCGGGCGTGACGACCAGCAGGGCGATGATGCCGATCAGCGGCACGAAGATCGCCAGTTGCGCGGTGATCAGGTAGATGAACAGCAGCATCAGGAAGGCGAGCGGGTTCTTGCGGAACAGCCAGATGCCCTGGCGGAACCACGTATAACCTTCCTTGGCGGGGACTTCCAATAATTGCATGGGTCAGATCCAGGGCAGCGCGGCGTGGTCGAGACGCCGGCGCAGGATGCGTTCGAAGTGGGTCGGATCGTGCGGCTGGAGCATGTCGGCCTCGCGCGGAAGGTAGAAGTCCCACAGGCGCGACACCCAGAAGCGCAGCGCGCCGGCGCGCAGCATGTCCTGCCAGTGCGCGGCCTCGGCCTGGGTCAGCGGCCTGACCGCGTGGTAGGCCGCGAGCATGGCCTTCACCCGGACGGGGTCCAGTTCGCCGGTGGCGAGGTCGATGCACCAGTCATTGACCGTGACCGCCAGGTCGAACAGCCACTTGTCGTTGCCGGCGAAGTAGAAGTCGAAGAAGCCGCCGAGGCGGCCACTCTCTTCGAACAGCACATTGTCGCGGAACAGGTCGCAGTGGCAGGGCCCGCCCGGCAGCGCGGCGAAGTCGGCGCTGTGGAAGAAGGCGGTCTGGTGGGCGATCTCCTGCTGCAGCAGCGTGCGCTGGCCGCCGTCGAGGAAAGGCACGATCTCGCCTTCGGTCTGCTGCCACCAGGGCAGGCTGCGCAGGTTGGGCTGGCTGCGCGGATAGTCCTGCCCTGCAAGGTGCATGCGGGCGAGCATGTCGCCGACCTCGGCGCAGTGGGCCGCGGCCGGCCTGAGTTGCGAGGCGCCCGGCAGGCGCGTGACGATGGTGGCCGGCTTGCCCTTGAGGGTGCGCAGGATCTCGCCGTCGCGCCCGGCGATGGGCGCCGGCACGCGGATGCCGTGCCGGGCCAGGTGGTCCATCAGGTGCAGGTAATACGGGAGCTGCGCGAACGTCAGCCGCTCGAAGATGGTCAGCACGTACTCGTGCGTGACGCCCTCGCGCGACATGGTCAGGAAGAAATTGCTGTTCTCGATGCCCGAGGCGATGCCGCGCAGTTCACGCAGTTCGCCAAGGTCGAAATCCAGTAGCCAGCGGGCGATCTCGTCCTGCGAGACCGTGGTGAAGACAGCCATACTTGTTTGGATCGGAAGGGGGCGCGGCGGACAATGGAAATCCGCCGCCGCGGCAATAAACACTGCCGGTGGGCCGGCGCGCCCCGGCGCGGAGGGCGCCGGAGCGTGGGTAATCGGGCGTCAGAACTTCAGGTTGACCGACGGTACGCGGTTGACGTCGTGCTCGCGGATACCCGGCGAGCTGTCCTCGGGCTTGCTCATCTCGTACTTGGTGCCAAAGCCGGACTTCACCTGGATCTCGGTGGAGCGGCCCTTGTCACGGTACTCGCGGACCTGGGTGCCGTCGCGTTCGTTGAGCTGGAAGCTCGGCTCGCGCGGCTGGTTCAGTTCCGACCGGGCAGCCGGGGCGATCGGGCTGTTGTTGATCTTGTTGAGTTCCTGCTGCGTCATGGCGTTGCTGGTCGCCTCGCCCTGCGCGAAAGCGGCCGGCGCGCCAAACGCCGCCACGGCCACGGCAACACCGATCAGCCACCTCGCTCCCCGCAGGGGCTCGGGCTCGTCGGCGCCGGATGGGGCGTACGGGTAGGCGGGATTCATCTGTAGCTCCTGGCGGACGGCCGGTCTGTCCGGCTGCCGCGCGAATGAATTGGCCCGCCCGGCAAGGCCGGGCAGGGCGGGCGGACACCTTCATTCTAGCAATTCCGGGCCATCATCTGGCCCGGGCGCCACTCGGCGGGAGCGGTTCCTGCCGGAAAAACCACAGAAGACTACAGATAGAACATCTCTTCCTTGGGCGGAATCGGCTGGTCGCCGCCGCGGCGCTCGTAGTACTCGTAGACCGCTTCGAGCACTTCGTGCGGTTCGTCGACGATCTTCATCAAGTCGAGGTCGTGATCGGAAATCAGCCCCATCGGCAGCAGCGTGAAGCGGAACCAGTCGAGCAGGCCCTTCCAGAAGCGGCTGCCGTACATCACCACCGGCACCGAGCGCGACTTGCCGGTCTGCACCAGCGTCAGCACCTCGGCCAGTTCGTCGAGCGTGCCGAAGCCGCCCGGCATCACGATGAAGGCGTCGGAGTTCTTGACGAAGGTGACCTTGCGCGTGAAGAAGTGCCGGAAGCGCATGGCAATGTCCTGGTAGGGGTTGCCCTGCTGTTCGTGCGGCAGTTCGATGTTCAGGCCGACGCTGGCCGACTTGCCCGCGTGCGCGCCCTTGTTGGCGGCCTCCATGATGCCGGGGCCGCCGCCGGAAATGACCGCGAAGCCCGAGTCGGAAAAGAGGCGGGCGATCTCGATGGTCTTCTGGTAGTAAGGCGAATCCTCGCGCAGTCGCGCGCTGCCGTAGATCGACACGGCAGGGCGGATCTCCGAGAGGTACTCAGTCGCCTCGATGAACTCTGCCATAATCGTGAACATTTGCCACGAGGCGCGCGCCTTCTTGGCGGTGGCGCGGTCTTCATCGGCCAGTGCACGCAGGCTCGGAATCATCTTGCGCGGATTCGCGCGCGAGGGGGGAATGCCTTGTCCCTCGGCATTCTGGGCCAGGCCTTGCGCCACGCCCTCCGTAGCGGCTGCGGCGGCGGTAGCGTCTGCCGCCGGTGAGGGAGGCGCGGTATCGCCAGGCATGTCATTCAGGTCGCTGACATTGGCCTCGACGAGAGGGGCGGTGTTGCCGTCTGCGGCGGCTGTCAATTTTGAGTCCATGTGAATGTCGGATAGTCCAAAAACACTCTTGCTCGTCGATGGATCGAGCTACCTCTATCGTGCGTATCACGCCCTGCCGGACCTGAGAAACGGGGAAGGACTGCCTACGGGGGCGATCTACGGCATGATCAACATGCTGCGCAAATTACGCAACGATTACCCCGCAGAGTACAGTGCCTGTGTGTTCGACGCAAAGGGTAAGACCTTCCGCGATGCGCTCTATCCGGCCTATAAGGAACATCGGCCGTCGATGCCGGAAGATTTAGCCCTGCAGATCGAACCGATCCATGAAGCGGTGCGGGCATTGGGCTGGCCGATCCTGATGATCGAAGGCGTGGAGGCCGACGATGTGATCGGCACGCTCGCGAGCCAGGCCACCGGGCAGGGCCTGCGTACCGTGGTATCCACCGGCGACAAGGACCTCGCGCAACTCGTGGACGGCCACGTCACGCTGGTCAACACGATGAGCAACGAGATGCTCGACCCGGCCGGCGTCGTCGCCAAGTTCGGCGTGCCGCCGGAGCGCATCGTCGACTACCTGTCGCTGATCGGCGACACCGTGGACAACGTGCCCGGCGTGCCCAAGGTCGGCCCCAAGACCGCCGTCAAGTGGCTGGCCGAATACGGCACGCTCGACAACATCATGGCCAACGCGGCCGGCATGAAGGGCGTGGTGGGCGAGAACCTGCGCAATTCGCTCGACTGGCTGCCGATGGCGCGCACGCTCGTCACCGTCAAGACCGACTGCGACCTGAGCGGCAGCATCGCGGACTTCCACGCGTTGCATGGGGGCGAGGAGGACAAGGAGAAACTGGTCGCCTTCTTCTCGCGCTACGGGTTCAAGACGTGGCTGCGCGAGGCGACCGGCGAGAGCCTGCCCAATCCGCGCGCTGCCCGCGCTCCGGCCGCCACCGCTCCCTCCGCGCAGGGCGGGCTGTTCGATCCGGCGCCCACTCCGGCGACCACTTTGGAGCTCGAGGCGGAGTCCGCGCCGGCCGAGATCCGCTACGAGACCGTCACCACCGACGCGCAACTCGATGCATGGCTCGCGCGCATCGGCAAGGCGGAGCTGGTGGCCATCGACACTGAGACCACCTCGCTCGATCCGATGCTGGCGGAACTCGTCGGCATCTCGCTGTCGATCGAGCCGGGCGAGGCCTGCTACATCCCCGTGGCGCATCGCGGGCCCGACGTGGCCGGGCTCGACCATTACGGCCAGCTCCCGCGCGAACACGTGCTCGACCGCATGCGCGGCTGGCTCGAGGACCCGTCCCGCGCCAAGCTCGGGCAGCACCTGAAGTACGACGTCCACGTCTTCGCCAACCACGGCATCGCGCTGCGCGGCGTGGCGCACGACACCATGCTGGAGAGCTACGTGCTCGCCTCGCACCGCAACCACGGCATGGACAGCCTCGCCGAGAAGCTGCTCAACCTGAAGACGATCTCCTACGAGGAAGTCTGCGGCAAGGGCGTGAACCAGGTGGGCTTCGACCAGATCGACGTCGCCCGTGCCACCGAGTACGCCGCCGAGGATGCCGACGTGACGCTGCGCCTGCACCGGAACATGTACCCGCAGGTAGAGGCGGTGGATGGGCTGCGCTATGTCTACGAGAAGATCGAGATGCCGGTGTCGGTCGTGCTGCAGAAGATCGAGCGCAATGGCGTGCTGATCGATGCGGACCGCCTGTTCGCGCAGAGCAACGAACTGGGCGAGCGCATGCTGGCCCTGCAGCAGCAGGCCTACGACGCCGCCGGCCAGCCGTTCAACCTCGGCTCGCCCAAGCAGATCGGCGAGATCCTGTTCGGCCAGATGCAGCTGCCGGTGATCAAGAAGACCGCCAGCGGCGCGCCGTCCACGGACGAGGAAGTCCTGCAGAAGCTGGCGGAGGACTACCCGCTGCCGCGCCTGCTGCTCGACTACCGGGGCCTGGCCAAGCTCAAGTCCACCTACACCGACAAGCTGCCGCGCATGGTCAATGCGCGCACCGGCCGCGTGCACACCAGCTATGGGCAGGCTACGGCAGTGACCGGGCGGCTGGCGTCGACCGAACCGAACCTGCAGAACATCCCGGTGCGCACCGAGGAAGGCCGGCGCATCCGCGAGGCGTTCATCGCCGGGCCGGGCAATGTGATCGTGTCGGCCGACTACTCGCAGATCGAGCTGCGCATCATGGCCCATATCTCGGAGGACGAGAACCTGCTGCGCGCCTTCGCCAACGGCGAGGACATCCACCGCGCCACGGCGTCCGAGATCTTCGGCGTGACCCGCGAACAGGTGAGCAGCGAGCAGCGCCGCTACGCGAAGGTCATCAACTTCGGGCTGATCTACGGCATGAGCGCCTTCGGGCTGGCCAGCAACCTCGGCATCGAACGCGAAGCGGCCAAGCACTACATCGACCGCTACTTCATGCGCTACCCCGGCGTGGCGAACTACATGGAGGAGACCCGCCAGAAGGCGCGCGAGCAGGGCTACGTCGAGACCGTGTTCGGCCGCCGCCTGTGGCTGCCCGACATCCGCGGCGGCAACGGCCCGCGCCGCCAGGCTGCCGAGCGCGCCGCCATCAACGCGCCCATGCAGGGCACGGCGGCGGACCTGATCAAGCTGTCGATGATCGCCGTACAGGACTGGCTGGAGCGCGACCGTCTCGGCACGCGCCAGATCATGCAGGTGCACGATGAACTGGTGCTGGAAGTGCCGCAGGCCGAACTCGAACTGGTCAAGGAGCGGCTGCCGGCATTGATGTGCGGCGTGGCCGAACTGCGCGTGCCGCTGGTGGCAGAGACCGGCAGCGGCGCCAACTGGGAGGAGGCGCACTGACCGCACGGACCCCCACTGACCCACTTCGATGATGGGCTGACTATCCTTGTCCCTGTGACGCCCGATTGAAGCGACTGCTGAGTCGGAAGTGTTGTGCTTGTCAGAATTGTTGCGTTGCAGCAGACTGGCGGAGCAGTGCCAACGCAGTACGAAACGCCACGCAAAACGCGGTACTCACGTCACAGGGAGCCAATGACTACTACGGGAACACAGCCACATCGGATCATCGTCGTCGGAGGGGGAGCAGGGGGGCTGGAACTGGTCACCCGGCTGGGCGACAAGCTCGGCAAGCGCGGCACTGCGCAGATCACGCTGGTCGACCGCCTGCCCACCCACATCTGGAAGCCGCTGCTGCATGAAGTCGCCGCCGGCAGCATGGATCCGAATACGCACTCGCTCGAGTACGCCGCGCAGGCGCTCTGGCACCACTTCGCGTTCCAGCAGGGCGAGTTGAAGGGGCTGGACCGCTCGGCGAAGACCATTACGGTCGGCGCCTGCCTCGACGCCGACGGCACCGAACTGCTGCCGCAGCGCGTGCTGCCGTACGACACGCTGGTGCTCTCCATCGGCTGCGTCACGCATTTCTTCAACGTTCCCGGCGCCGCCACGAACGCCATTGCACTCGACACCGTCGAACAGGCCGAACGCTTCCGCCGCCGCCTCATCGCCGCTTGCATGCGTGCCCAGAGCGGGCTCGGGCGGACGGGTGCGGACGGGCGTCCGCAGATCGACATCGCCATCATCGGCGCCGGCGCGACCGGGGTGGAGCTGTCGGCCGAACTGCGCAATACGGCGCATGTGCTCAACGCGTACGGCCTGCACAAGCTCGACCCGAGCCGCGATGTGCGCATCCACGTGATCGAGGCTGGCCCGCGCATCCTGCCGGCGCTGTCGGAGCGCGTGTCGGCGGAGACCACCAAGCTGCTGCGCAAGCTCGACGTGGACGTGTTCACCGCCGAGCGGGTCACCGAGGTCACGCCGGACGCCGTGCTGACCGCCAGCGGCAAGCACATCGACGCCGACCTGACCGTCTGGGCGGCTGGCATCACGGCCCCGCCCGTGCTCGCCACGCTCGGGCTGCCGGTCAGCCGCCAGGGCCAGATCGTGGTCGGCCCGACCCTGCAGAGCGAGGGCGATCCCGACATCTTCGCCTTCGGCGACTGCGCAAGCTGCCCGTGGCCGGAGAAGCAGACTTCCGTACCGCCGCGCGCGCAGGCCGCGCACCAGCAGGCCACCTTCCTGCTGAAGGCGATCTGCTGCCGCCTGGAGGGCAAGCCGCTGCCGAAGTTCGGCTTCAGGGACCTCGGCTCGCTGGTGTCGCTCGGCACCTTCAGCGCGGTGGGCAGCCTGATGGGCGGGCTGATCGGCGGCTCGATGTTCATCGAGGGGCTCATGGCACGGTTCATGTATACATCGCTGTACCGGATGCACGTACTGGCGCTCCATGGAGCCGTCGGCATGGGACTCGACACGATCACGCACTGGCTGCGCAGCCAGACGCGGCCCCGGGTAAAGCTCCACTGACGGGACGCGGCATGTTTGTCTAGAATCCAGCGCTGGTGACGTAATCGCCTTATCCGGGAGGGAAACCCGGAAGGAACCAGCGAAAGGAGACACGCATGCTGCACCCTGAAGTCGAGAGCCTCGTCCCCGGCCAGCCGTTCACCCGCCGCGCCTTCGTGCGCACGGCGCTCGGCTCGGCCTTTGCTGCCGCCGTGCTGCCGGTGACGGCGCAGACCATCAAGACCGATTTCAACGGCCTCACCGCCGGCGAAGTCACCGTCCCCTCGAACGGCTTCCCGATGCCGGCCTACCGTGCCCAGCCGGCCGGCGGCAAGAACCTGCCGGTCGTGCTGGTGGTGCATGAGATCTTCGGCGTGCACGAGCACATCGCCGACATCTGTCGCCGCTTCGCCAAGCTCGGCTACCTCGCCATCGCACCGGAGCTGTATGCCCGCCAGGGCGATCCCGGCCAGCTCGGTACGCTTCAGGAAATCCAGACGCAGATCGTCAGCAAGGTGGCCGACGAGCAGGTCATGCGCGACCTGGACGCCTCCGTGGCCTGGGCCGGCGCCAATGGCGGCGACGTCGCCAGGCTCGGCATCACCGGCTTCTGCTGGGGCGGCCGGCAGGCGTGGCTGTACGCCGCGCACAACGCGCACCTGAAGGCGGCGGTGGCGTGGTACGGCCAGCTGGTGGGCGAGCCGACGCCCACCAAGCCGAAGAATCCGATCGACATCGTCGGCAAGCTCGACGCGCCGGTGCTCGGCCTGTACGGCGGCAGGGACACCGGCATCACGCAGGACCAGGTGCAGCGGATGAAGGCGGCGCTGGAAGCGTCGTCCGACCCGGAGGCCAGGGCCTCGCGCTTCATCGTCTACCCGGACGCGGGCCACGCGTTCAACGCCGACTACCGGTCCAGCTATGTCGAGAAGGACGCCAAGGACGGCTGGCAGCAATGCCTCGCGTGGTTCCGGCAGCACGGTGTGGCCTGACCGGCACAATCGTATCCGGCAGGAAATCTCCCAGGTGCAGGCATTGCACAGGCCGCACTGGAATACGTACAATGCGACCTTTGCGTAGTTGCAACCTTGTTGCAACTCGCGCCAGGCACGCACCCCGGGGAGCCCATCATTCATTCCACGCTTTTGTACATCCTGCTGGCCGCGACCATCTCGGGCGTCGGCAGCATCCTGGGTGCCGCGCTGCTTTCGCTGACCGTGGCGTCGCGCGTGGTCGAGCGCATGGTCAGCTTCTCGGTGGGCGTGCTGCTCGCCACGGCGCTGCTGCACTCGCTGCCCGAGGCCTTCGAGTCGGGTGCCGACCCGCGTGCGCTGTTTGCCACGCTGCTGGCCGGCCTGCTCGGCTTCTTCCTGCTGGAGAAGGTTGCGCTGCTGCGCCACTCGCACCATCACGAGGGCGACGGGCACCATCACCACCACGGGCATGACCGCGAGGCGGCGGGACGTAGCGGCCTGACCATCCTGGTCGGCGACACTTTCCACAACTTCGCCGACGGCATCGTCATCGCGGCGGCGTTCCTCGCCAATCCGCACATCGGCCTGGTTACCGCGCTGGCCATCGCCGCGCACGAGATCCCGCAGGAAGTGGGCGACTTTATCGTGCTGCTCAATGCCGGCTTCTCGAAGATCCGCGCCTTTGCGTTCAACCTGCTGTCGAGCGTGGCCGCCATCCTGGGCGGTCTGGTCGGATATTTCCTGCTCGACCAGATGAGCAGCTGGATTCCGTTCGTGTTGGTGATCGCCTCCAGCAGCTTCCTCTACATCGCCGTGAGCGACCTGATGCCGCAGATGCAGCGCAGGCCGCGCTGGAAGGAGTCGCTGGTGCAGGTAGTGCTGGTGGCGGCGGGCATTACCGCCATCTTCTTCGTCACGCGCAGCGCGCATGACGACCACGCGCACCACGGGCAGGCGGTCAGTACCGCCCGCTCGGACTGAGCCGGCAATCCGGCTCAGGCACCGGTCGCCACCGGGCGCGCCGGGTCGGCGCACCACTCGCTCCACGATCCCGGATAGAGCGCCGCGCCCGACAGGCCGGCGACTTCGAGCGCCAGCAGGTTATGGCAGGCGGTCACGCCGGAGCCGCACTGCATCACCGACGCGGCAGGCGCCTTGCCGCCGAGCACCTGGCCGAATTCACCGCGCAGCGTTGCCGCGGGCTTGAAGCGGCCTTCCGCATCCAGGTTGTCCTTGAAGAACCGGTTGGCCGCGCCGGGAATATGGCCGCCGACCGGATCGAGCGTTTCGTTCTCGCCGCGGAAGCGGTCGGGTGCGCGGGCGTCGACCACCAGCAGGGCTGGGCTTGCGAGATTCTTCAGCAGATCGCCGGCATCGACGGTGGGCACCAGCGACGGCTGGCGGATCAGGTCGCCGCCGCCCTCCGGCTCGTCGGGCGCGCCCTGTTCCAGCGGCAGGCCGGCAGCGATCCAGGCGGACTTGCCGCCATCGAGCACGCGCACGCCGGCATGGCCGATCCAGCGCGCCAGCCACCACAGGCGGGCGGCGAACATCGCGCCCTGGGCATCGTAGGCGACGATGGTCGAATCCTCGCTCACGCCGAGGGCGCGCAGTCGGGCGACGAAGGTATCGGGGTCGGGCAGGGGATGGCGGCCGTTGGTGCCGGTGCGCTGGCCCGACAGTTCATTGTCGAGATGCAGGTAGAACGCGCCCGGCAGGTGGCCCTCGTGGTACGACTCGCGCCCGGCGGCCGGGTTGGCGAGGTCGAAGCTGCAGTCGATGACGACGGTACTGCGGCTGGCGTCGGCCAGCAGGCTCTGGAGTTCGGAGACGGTGATCAGTGGGCTCGGCATGGCGGCACGGCGGGTTGGGCAATGCCGCCAATGCTACACCTCGGGGTGCACTTCCGCCTCCGGCGAGGCCACCGGCGTGGCCGCCGTGGCGGTGGCCGTGGCCTCGCGGGCGCGCGCCAGCGTGGTGCCGATGCCGCTGGCGACGATCAGCGCCATGCCCAGCCACGAGATCCAGTTGAGCCGGTCGGACCAGACCAGCATGCCCCACAGGCTCGAGAAGACGATGCCGGCGTATTGCAGGTTGGCCGTCAGCAGCGTGTTGCCGCGCTTGTAGGCGCGCGTCATCGCCGTCTGCCCCAGCGTGGCGAGGATGCCGATGGCGAGCAGCAGCCACACACCGCGCCAGGTGTGCGGGGTCGGCCCGGCATAGAGCATCCAGGCGAGGCCGACGATGGCGCCCACCAGCGAGAAATAGAACACGATGCGCCCTTCGGGCTCGCCGATCTGGCCGAGCTGGCGCACTTCCACGTAGGCCAGCGCGGTGAAGACACCCGAGATCAGCCCGATCAGGCCGCCCGTCAACTGCTCCTTGCCGACCGAGGGCTGGAGCAGGAAGACCACGCCCGCGAACGACAGCAGGATCGCGCCGACCAGCTTCTTGTCGGTCATCGCCCCCTTGCCCGCCAGCGCGGCGCCGGCCCCGAGGATCAGCGCGATCCAGACCGGCGACATGTAGTTCAGCGTCATCGCCGTGGCCAGCGGCAGCAGCGAGATCGAGGTGAACCAGAGCAGCAGGGCGGTGGTGCCGAACACGCTGCGCTTGATGTGCATGACCATGTAGGGCGTGCGGATCGGCACGCGGGCGCGCGCCAGCACGATCCACATGATGACCACGCCGGTCAGGCAGCGGTAGAAGACGATTTCCCCGGTGGTGTACAGCTCGGACGCCAGCTTGACGCCCACCCCCATCAGCGAGAACGAGAAGGCGGCGAACAGCATCCAGAGCGATTGCATGACGGGGGCGGGGGAAGTTGAGGGCAGGGCAGGGCGGCGCCGGCGGCAGAGTTTAGCAGCCGCTTACAACGTCGAACAATGCAAACGGCCCGCGCCGGGGATGCCGACGCGGGCCGTCAGGGGGTGGATCGGCCGGAAAGCCTTACCCCGTGTAGTTCATGGCGTCGCGATACCACTCATGAAAGTGCTGCATGCCGTCTTCCATCGGCGACTGGTACGGGCCGGTTTCGCTGACGCCGCGCTTCATCAGGGCGAGGCGCCCGGCGTCCATGCGCTCGGCGATCTCGTCGTCCTCGATGCACGTTTCCATATAGGCGGCGCGCTCGGCATCGACGAATTCCCGCTCGAACAGAGCGATTTCCTCGGGATAGTAGAACTCCACCACGTTGCGGGTCTTGCGCGGGCCCAGGGGGTGCAGGGTCGAGATGACCAGCACGTTGGGATACCACTCGACCATGACGTTCGGGTAGTAGGTCAGCCACACCGCGCCGTACTTGGGCATGGCGCCGTTATTGAAGCGCAGGACCGCGTCGTGCCATTTCTGGTACGTCGGGCTGCCGGGGCGCTTCAGGCCGGCGTGGATGCCGACGGTCTGCACGCTGTGCCAGGCACCGAACTCCCACGTCAGGTCGTCGCACGAGACGAAGCTGCCGAGGCCCGGGTGGAACGGCACGACGTGGTAGTCCTCGAGGTAGACCTCGATGAAGGTCTTCCAGTTGTAGTCGCAGTCGTGGACCTCGACGTGGTCGAGCATGTAGCCGTCGAACTTCAGGTCCTCGGCCACGCCCATGCGGGCCAGGTCGGCGCGCACGTCGCGCTTGCCCTCGAACAGCAGGCCGTTCCAGTTCTGCAGCGGCGAACGGTTCAGGTGCACGCAGGGCTGCTTTTCGAAGTGCGGGGCGCCCAGCAGGTCGCCCTTCAGGTCGTAGGTCCAGCGGTGCAGCGGGCAGACGATGTTCTTCGCATTGCCGCGGCCGTTCAGCATGATGGCCTGGCGGTGGCGGCAGACGTTGGACAGCAGTTCGATGCCATCCTGATTGCGCACGAGGATACGGCCCTCGTCCTCGGACTTGAGGGCGTGGTAGTCCCCGGTTTCGGGAACCATCAGCTCGTGGCCGACGTAGCCGGGGCCCTGGCGGAACAGCAGGTCGAGTTCTTGTTGATGCAGCGCCTCGTCGAAATAGACGTCCACGGGCAACTGCGAGTCAGCCGGCGCAAGTTTGAGCGCGGTGCTGAGATTGGACATTATCCCCACTCCCAATGTGACTGGTGAAAGCAGTGAACAACCCAACCATCGAAATATGAATCGATATGGGATACACGGTCAGGCGCGATTCCGGTGCAGTGCCTGCCCCCGGAGCGAACCGGTCTGGCGGCCTGCCGGCGGTACGTTCGGAATCCGCTGACGAGCCGGGGATTGTACCCGAGGGCAAAAAGTTAAGGGTCTGATTTTTTTGCGTTTTCACAGAAAAAGTCGACCCGGGTCGTCATGGGGGTGCAGCCCTCGGCGCATTCCGAAAGACGACCCAAGCGCACAAGTCACATATTTGTTGTATGCGGCGCCGGGTCGACATTTGCGCCGGGTATGCCGGTCGGATTCGTATGGCGGCATAGCGGCATCTTTGGCGTAAAATCCGTCCTTCATTGATTCCCGGGCCAGACATGCCACGAACCCCGACCCCACCGGACCAGACCGAAGCGGCTTCCGCGCCTCCCGCTTCCTACGAGGCGGCCATGGCGGAGCTGGAAACGCTGGTGTCCAGCATGGAAAGCGGCGAGTTGCCGCTGGAAGCGTCGCTGGCCGCCTATCGCCGGGGCGCCGAACTCGTGCGCTTCTGCCAGCAGAAGCTGGAGCGCGTGGAGCAGCAGGTAAAGGTGCTGGAGGGCGACGTGCTGCGCCCGCTGGCGGCTGGTGGCAACGACAACGAAGCGGACGAGGCATGAGCGACTTCGACGCCTGGATGCAGGCCACCGGCGCCCGCACCGAGACCGCACTGCAGGCCGCGCTGCCTGCCGGCGAGGCCCTGCCGCAGCGCCTGCACGCATCGATGCGATACGCCGCACTGGGCGGCGGCAAGCGCGTGCGGCCGCTGCTGGTGCATGCCGCGGGCGAGCTGACCAGCGCCGATCCGGTGGCCTGCGACGCTGCCGCCTGTGCGGTGGAGATGGTCCACGCCTATTCGCTGGTCCACGACGACATGCCCTGCATGGACGACGACGACCTGCGCCGCGGCCGCCCGACCGTCCACAAGGCCTTCGACGAGGCCACCGCGCTGCTGGCCGGCGACGCCCTGCAGACGCAGGCCTTCATCACGCTGGCGCAGGCCGCGACCATCGCCCCGGCCACCCGGCTGGCGCTGGTGGCCGAGCTGGCAAAGGCCTCGGGCTCGCTGGGCATGGCCGGCGGGCAGGCCATCGACCTGCAAAACGTGGGCCAGGCCATGAGCCGCGACGCGCTGGAGACCATGCACCGCATGAAGACCGGCGCCCTGCTGCGCGCCAGCGTGCGCATGGGGGCGCTGTGCGGGGAGGTGGCGGGCGACGCCATGGTGTCGCTTGACCGCTACGCCGCGGCGATCGGTTTGGCGTTCCAGGTGGTTGACGATATTCTTGACGTGACGGCCGATACCGCCACACTGGGCAAGACCGCCGGCAAGGACGCCGCACACGACAAGCCCACCTATGTGTCCTTGCTGGGCCTGGAGGCTGCCCGCCAGCTGGCTGCCGACCTGCGCGCCACCGCTCACGACGCGCTCGCCGGCTTCGGCCCCCGCGCCGCGCGCCTGGCCGGCCTTGCCGACCTGATCGTGCTGCGCACCCATTGAACCAAGTAGCCGGACGAGAGATCCGGCGGCCGAACCCCGACATCATGACCTACCCATTGCTGAACAAGATCGACGACCCCGCAGACCTGCGCAAGCTGGACCGGCGCGAGTTGCAGACGCTCGCCGATGAACTGCGTGCGTATGTGCTCGAATCGGTGTCGCGCACGGGCGGCCACCTGTCGTCCAACCTCGGGACGGTCGAACTGACCCTCGCGCTGCACTACGCCTTCGACACGCCGTCCGACCGCGTGGTCTGGGACGTGGGCCACCAGAGCTATCCCCACAAGATCCTCACCGGCCGCCGCGACCGCATGGGCACGCTGCGCCAGTACGGCGGCATCTCGGGCTTCCCGCGCCGCAGCGAGAGCGAGTACGACACCTTCGGCACCGCGCATTCGTCCACCTCGATCTCGGCCGCGCTCGGCATGGCGCTCGGCGCCCGCACGCTGGGCGAGAAGCGCGTGTCGATCGCCGTGATCGGCGACGGCGCGATGACCGCCGGCATGGCCTTCGAGGCGCTGAACAACGCCGGCGTCTACAAGGACCTGCCGCTGGTCGTCATCCTGAACGACAACGACATGTCGATCTCGCCCCCGGTGGGCGCGCTCAACAAGCATCTCGCCCGCCTGCTGAGCGGCCAGTTCTACGCGGCCACCAAGAAGGGCATCGAGAAAGTGCTGTCGGTGGCGCCGCCGGTGCTCGAATTCGCCAAGCGCTTCGAGGAACATGCCAAGGGCATGATGGTGCCGGCCACGCTGTTCGAGGAATTCGGCTTCAACTACATCGGCCCGATCGACGGGCACGACCTGAACTCGCTCGTCCCCACGCTGCAGAACATCCGCAAGCGCGCCCTCGAAGGCGCCGGCCCGCAGTTCCTGCACGTGGTGACCCGGAAGGGCCAGGGCTACAAGCTGGCCGAGGCCGACCCGATCCTCTATCACGGCCCGGGCAAGTTCAATCCGGAAGAGGGCATCCGCCCGCCCGCCAAGCCGCCGCGCCAGACCTACACGCAGGTGTTCGGCCAGTGGCTGTGCGACATGGCCGCCGCCGATCCGAAGCTGATCGGCGTGACGCCCGCCATGCGCGAGGGCTCGGGCATGGTCGAGTTCGAGAAGCGCTTCCCGGACCGCTACTACGACGTCGGCATTGCCGAGCAGCACGCCGTGACCTTTGCCGGCGGTCTCGCCTGCGAGGGCCTGAAGCCGGTGGTGGCGATCTACTCGACTTTCCTGCAGCGCGGCTACGACCAGTTGATCCATGACGTCGCCCTGCAGAACCTGCCCGTGGTGTTCGCGCTCGACCGCGCGGGCCTGGTGGGCGCGGACGGCGCCACGCACGCCGGCGCCTACGATATCGCCTACCTGCGCTGCATCCCCAACATGATGGTGATGACGCCGGCCGACGAGAACGAATGCCGCCAGCTGCTGACGACCGCGTTCCAGCAGAAGTGCCCGACCGCCGTGCGCTACCCGCGCGGCTCCGGCCCGGGCGTGGCCACCGAGAAGGCGCTGACCGCGCTGCCGGTGGGCAAGGGCGAGATCCGCCGCCACGGCCGCCGCGTGGCCTTCCTCGCGTTCGGCTCGATGCTGCATCCCGCGCTGGGCGCGGCGGAGGCGCTCGATGCGACAGTGGCCAACATGCGCTTCGTGAAGCCGCTCGACGTCGAACTGGTCAGGCAGCTTGCCGACAGCCACGACTACCTCGTGACGGTGGAAGAGGGCAGCATCATGGGCGGCGCCGGCAGCGCCGTGCTGGAGGCGCTGGCCGCCGCCGGTATCGAGATGCCGGTGCTGCAGCTCGGCCTGCCCGACCGCTTCATCGACCACGGCGATCCCGCTTTCCTGCTCGCGCAATGCGGGCTCGACGCGGCGGGCATCGAACGCTCGGTGCGCGAGCGCTTCGGGCTGGGGGCGGCGAAGCTGGCGGTGGCGTCCAAAGTCGCCTGATCTGGCCAGCCAGAAATTGCTCACCCCGATGCGGCGGCCAGTGGTCGCCGCATTTTCCTTGCGCGATTGAAGGGATTGGCGCGGTAGCCGTGCAATTGTCCGTCGTTCCCGTACAATCGCGTTTCGTTCCGTGTTTCGCAGCTACGGCCTGGCAGTCCCGCCGGTCCGTGGTTTCACACTCGTTGCGTGGCCAGTAGTAAACGCGAAAAGAGGCCGCGACCGTAAGGACCGCCGTCCCCCCGTTGCCCGGCGTCCTGGAGGAAACCGTACATGAATGACATCAATCCCGCCTTTGTCATGCCGGATGTCCAGTCCACCCCGGACACCCGCCAGATCCCCATCCAGCGCGTCGGCGTGCGCGGTGTTCGCTATCCGCTCACCATCCAGACGCCGGCCGGCGCCGTGACGACCGTCGGCACCTACAACCTCGACGTCCACCTGCCGGCCGAGCAGAAGGGCACGCATATGTCGCGCTTCGTGGCGTTGCTGGAGGACGAGCGCGAGCCGCTCGACCTGGCGAACTTCCGCGCGCTGATTGGCAAGATGCTGCTGCGCCTGGAAGCCGACGCCGGCCGCATCGAGGTCACGTTCCCGTATTTCATCCAGAAGATCGCGCCGGTATCAGGCGTGGCCTCGCTGCTGGACTACGAAGTCACGCTGACCGGCGAGATCCGCGACGGCGCGACCCGCGTGTGGCTCAAGGCGATGGTGCCGGTGACCAGCCTGTGCCCGTGCTCGAAGAAGATCTCGCAGTACGGCGCGCACAACCAGCGTTCGCACATCACCATGGATGTGGAACTGGCGGGCGACCTGCCGGTGGAGACGCTGGTCCGCATGGCCGAGGAAGAGGCCTCGTGCGAACTGTGGGGCCTGCTGAAGCGGCCCGACGAGAAGTTCGTGACCGAGCGCGCTTACGAGAATCCGAAATTCGTCGAGGACCTCGTGCGCGATATCGCGATGCGGCTGAATGCCGATGAGCGGATCGTGGCGTATGTGCTCGAGGCCGAGAACTTCGAGTCGATCCACAACCACAGCGCGTATGCGGTGATCGAGCGCGACAAGCGCGTCGCGCAAGCGTAACCGTCAGCCAGCCACACCCACATCCTCCGGCACCGCGCGGTCCGCCGCGCGGCGCAGGCACTCCAGCATCGCCACCACGGCCGATCGCTTCAGTCCGTCGTCCCGCCAGTACATCGACACCGAGCCGAAGCCGGCCAGCCGCAGCGGCAGATCTTCAGCGCCCCCAGTCCCTCCCTCCAGCAGCCGCTGCCTGTGCGCGGCCGGCACTGGCGCGGGAGCGATGCCGGGTACCCAGAGTCATCGCGTAACGCATCCTTGAAAAAATGCAATTTTTTGCAATTTTTCATTCATATCAGATCAATCACATTGACGTCGTAAACTCCGTGCAGTCAGATTGCGGTACCCAATTCGCCACTTCTCAAGGGACCAAGAAATGACAGGCAAGAGAATTACGGCTACTTATATTGCGGCATTCACCGGCGCAACGACTGCCAACGGCGGCAAGGTACTTGCGGGCTCCAGTAACATTCGGCACGAGCAATGTAAAGCGGTCCGGGTGGGTGATATTGCAACCTACTCAGATGGCACCACGGCGGTCATTATCGCAGGCGTGGGTGCCGGAATGATGGATAGAAATGTTCCGCTAGCGCTTATCGGCAGCCCGCTGAGTAACGGCGATACGCTTGTTTCCAGCCCTGTTACTTCGCTGAAATTCCATGAATTTGAAGGCGATCCCATTCCCGGTTTGCTCGATCCCAACTTTCAGGGGAAGGGGGCGTAATGGTACGGCGGAGAATTGCTTGCGTTGGCGATACCCTGTCCAACGGTGGAAAGGTCCTTCCGTACGCCGGGCATCCTTGCCTTTTTCACGGAAACCAGGTGGCACTGATCGGCGGGGATGCATTTTGTGAAGCGTGCAAGAGCGTTGGGAAGATAGCAAAAACCGGAGGCTCTCGCCGCATCAATTTCATGGGCGAAACGGCAGCGGATGGCGATATGGTGCTATGCAAATGCCCGATACCGCCGCGTATTATAGCCACGCTATCGGGAAATAGTTGGTGCGAGGACGAGGCGCATGGCGAGGGCGTCGGCCCGGCGATGATCCCCAACTATGCCAGCAACGGCACATACTACACCAGCGCAGATGAAGAGATTATTGAGCAGTATTTTGAGTTGGTGAAGGCCGAAACTGGTGAGTCTCTGCCGGATTTCAAGTATGACTTGTATCTGGATAGCAAGCGTGTAATCGCCAACGCCCCCTTTGCACAAGGGCGCACGATCAGCGCGACCAAGAGTGGGGCACTCGAAATCGTCTGTTGGCAAGATACGGTGCAAGGGTGAGCACATGAATGACAAGACGAAAGTCGCAATAAATCTGGACTCGGAAACTCGCTTGCTGGCGGCAATCGCTTACGGTGAGTCTTCTACCAAGGATGTCTATGAGGAAATGGCCGCGCTAGCGAGCGTGATGGTGCGGCAGCGCAAGGCGCGAGGCTACAAGACGATTGATGAGTTCACGAGGACTGACAGGCAGTTTTCGTTTGTAGTGAGCGATGGAAATCTGCGCTTCAAGTTGCTGATGAAGGCTACTGAGGCAGATATCGAAAAGCGATCTGCTATGAGAGATGCGGTTAAGGCAGCCAGAAATGCACTTGACGGTGGAGTTGACTATTCAAACGGAGCATTCTTCTGGGATGGCGCTGATATCAAGACAAATTTTAAGAACCATTACAAAGTCACGCATGGTGGTGTGCATGTCACTGACCCCAAGCATAACATCTACGGCATTCCCAATATCGATGAAGTCCAGATTCTATATAAGAATATGAGGAAGAGAGTGCAGGGAAAGGAAGTTCAGGCCAGAGAGGAAGTCGGGAGGTTCACTTATGCTTACGAATCCACCGCCGCGCATGGTGGGACGATTTTCTGGAAACTAAACGCGGACTACCTGAAGGTGACGCGAGGCAAGGAATATAAATGAGATATCTGTTCTTGTTGCTATTGTTCGGCGCATCGGCCGTAAATGCAAGGCAGCCACCAAAGGCGGTGTTGGATGGCTGTCTTCTATCTCGCTCGGTAACCCATAATATCCTTATAAAGGAAGTGCGTAACAAAGAATGGTATATCGAAGAAAATGAAACTGGAGGGCGCAGGGCTTTTTACCAGATTTACAATGGTAAGCGCTTGGGTTACGAAATCGATGAAAATAATGGGGACTCCATTATTTTTGATAAAAGGCATATAAAGATAAGGACGGCTGTAGCAGTCGGCGCGCCAGGAATCGAGAGATTGTCTAGTCCCATGTTGGCATTCTGGGCTATCGTGAGGTATGCGGGTGTGAAGTATTTGTGTGTTTCGGATGCATTCGAAGGCCTTGGTCGGAGTGGCAGTTTTCAAAACTTACGACAAGCGTATGTGATTGGTATGGACACTGGAAAAGAAGTCCGTCCGAGATCGCAACTCTTCTACACGGTGGGAGATATTCGGAAAATTGGTCGTCGGCAAGGCAAGCAGGGAACTAAGCAGAACGTCAACGCGACGCCGTGATAAAGAGCGGGCAGCGACGGCGGTTCTTCAGCCGCTCCTCACCCCCAACCCCACTCCCGCAGGCGGGAGAGGGGAGAAGCCCACCAGCCGGTGACGACCCTTCAGGCTCCTACCCTCGCCACATCCGGTACCGCGCGGTCCGCCGCCCACCGCAAGCACTCCAGCATCGCCACCACGGCAGATCGCTTCAGTCCGTCGTCCCGCCAGTCCATCGACACCGAGCCGAAGCCGGCCAGTCGCAGCGGCACGATCTTCAGCGCCCCTAGTTCCTCCAGCCGCCGCCTGTGCGCGGCCGGCACTGGCCAGCGCGGGAGCGAGGCCGGGTACCCAGAGTTCATCGCGTAACGCATCCTTGAGAAAATGCAATTCTTTGCAATTTTTCATTCATATCAAATCGATCACATTGACGCCTCCCATAATATCTACGATATTCCGGGTCGGCTCGTTAACAAAGTAGAAGAGAAGATAGTCATCAAGATGGTTGATGGCAGAAGGGTCATAACGAAAGGGGTGGTCGACCGATATACATATACTTATGAATCCACTGCGGCTCACGGTGGCACTATCTTCTGGAAATATGGGAGGGATTATTTGCGTGTCACAAAAGCAAGGGAATACAAATGAAGATCTTGCTCCTGATTGCCTTGTCATTAGTTGTGCTTTCTGTTAAGGCCCAGGCGCCGCCAAAACTGGTCTTGGATAGCTGCCTGACTTTGAGGGCGATGTCGGCGAAAGTATCCTTGGTAGACATCAATAATACAGATATCTATGAAGAGGAAGATCAAATAGAAGGTCGGGCAACCTTCTATCAATTACATAAAGGCATTCGATTTGGTTACGTTACGGACGATAGGCGCGGTGACGAAATTGTCTTCGGTCGCCGGCACATGAAAATAAAGTCCGCAATTGTGATTGGCAAGGGGCGGCCAGAGCGGCTATCTCGTCCAGAGCTCGGCTTCTGGGCAATCATAGAGGCGGAAGGGAAGAGATTCTTATGTGTTGCTTCTACTTTTGATGGGATCGGTCGTAGTGGGAGCTTTCAGAACATTCATTTTGCATATATCTTGCCGGTCTCCCACCCTCAGCGCAAGGACACATCGACGAAGCTGGATATTTTCTATACCGTGGGAGATATCCGAAAGATTGGTCGTCGACAAGGTAAGCAGAAGGTCAACGCGACGCCGTGATAAAAAGCGGGCAGCGACGGCGGTTCTTCAGGCGCCGCCTCACCCCCGACCCTACTCCCGCAGGCGGGAGAGGGGAGAAGCCCACCAGTCGGTGACGACCCTTCAGGCTCCTACCCCCGCCACATCCGGCACCGCGCGGTCCGCCGCGCGGCGCAGGCACTCCAGCATCGCCACCACGGCCGATCGCTTCAATCCGTCATCCCGCCAGTACATCGACACCGAGCCGAAGCCGGCCAGCCGCAGCGGCACGATCTTCAGCGCCCCCAGTTCCTCCAGCCGCCGCGCCGTCCGGTGCGAGGCGAGTCCCACCATATCGCTGTTGTTCAGCAGCGTGAGATTGAGCACCGTCGCGTTTGATTCGACCGAATCGCCCGGCAGGGCGCGGCCGGCGCTCGCCAGTGCGGCTTCCAGCGCGTTGCGGATCGGCGTGCCGCGCGGCCACACCACCCAGCGATAGTCGAGCAGGTCGTCCCACGTCACGGTTGAGCGCAGGATCAGCGGATGGCGCGGGCGGGTGACGAAGTGGATGGGCTCCATGTAGAGCGATTCAGTGCGCACGTGCGGGTCCTGCAACTCCGGCGCCGAGCGGCCGACCACGATGTCGATCTCGCTGCGGGCGAGTTGCGCCATCAGCCGGTCCATCGTCATTTCCACCAGCCGTACCTGCGCGCGCGGCAGGCGTTGCAGCAGTTGCAGGACGGCCAGCGGCACGGTGTCGGCCGACGACGCGCCCGAGGTGCCCACGGTCACGAGCCCGCTGCCGCCGTCGCGCATGGCCCAGAGATCGTCGCGGGCGGTGTCGAGCTGGGCCTCGATGCGGCGGGCGTGCTCGATCAGGGTCTCGCCGTAGGGCGTGGGCCGCAGTCCGCGGGCCTGGCGCTCGAACAGCGGCAGGCCGATATCGTCCTCCAGGTCCTTCAGCCATTTCGACAGGCCTGGCTGCGTCGTGTTGAGCAGCGCGGCCGACTGGCTCATGTTGCCGGTTTCGGCCAGGCTCAGGAGCATTTGCAGGTTGCGCAGTCGCAGGCGCTGGGTCCAGTCCATGCCGGTCTCCTATACGAATTTTCGTATCGATCAGAGGAATTCTTCATTTCAGATTTTATAGGCCGGGGCGTATAAATCCATCACCGACGCGATCTTCCCGAATTTCTCATCGCGGAACGACGAAAAAGTAACGGAGACAGCATGTCAGCACGCCAACCGGGCACCGACCGTGCCGCCTACTACGCCGACATCGGCCGCAGCCACATGACCCCGCTGTGGGAATCGCTGCACGCGCTGGTGCCGCAGCAACCCCGGCCGCAGATCGTGCCGGCCATCTGGAAGTACGAGGCGGTCCGTCCGCTGGTGATGCAGGCCGGCGCCGTGATCAGCGCCGAGGAAGCCGTGCGCCGCGTGCTGGTGCTGGAGAACCCCGGCCTGCCGGGCAAGTCGGGCATTACCGGGTCGCTGTACGCCGGGCTGCAGCTGATCCTGCCGGGCGAGGTGGCGCCGAGCCATCGCCATACGCAGTCGGCGCTGCGCTTCATCGTCGAGGGGCAGGGCGCCTGGACCGCCGTCAACGGCGAGCGCACCACGATGCATCCGGGCGACTTCATCATCACGCCGTCGTGGACGTGGCACGACCACGGCAACCCCGCCGTGGAAGAGGGCGGCGAGCCGGTGGTCTGGCTCGACGGGCTGGATATTCCGCTGGTGCAGTTCTTCGACGGCGGGTTCGCCGAGAACTACCCCGAGTCGCAGCAGCCCGTGACCCGCCCCGAGGGCGACAGCTTCGCCCGCTTCGGCCACAACATGGTGCCGGTGCGCCACAAGGTCACCGACCCGACCTCGCCGATCTTCAGCTACCCGTACGACCGTTCCCGCGAAGCGCTCGACCAGCTCTACCGCCACGGCGAGCTCGATGCCTGGGACGGCGTGAAGCTGCGCTACGTCAACCCGGCCACCGGCGGCTGGCCGATGCCGACCATCGCCACCTTCATGCAGTACCTGCCGGCCGGCTTCCAGGGCCGGACGTATCGCAGCACCGATGCCACCGTCTACAGCGTGGTGGAGGGGCGCGGCACGGTGCGCATCGGCGACGAGCAGTTCCAGTTCGAGCCGCGCGACGTGTTCGTGGCGCCGTCGTGGGCGCCGGTGCAACTGGCGGCCGTGGAGGACGCGGTGCTGTTCAGCTACTCCGACCGTCCGGTGCTGTCCGCGCTGAACCTGCTGCGCGAATCGCGCACCTGACCCGAATCCCATCCGAAGAAACCGACCGGGGTGTGCCGCCAGCGGCAGCGCCCCCGGGCACCGCTCACCCTGAATCCGACCGACCACACCATGTCCTACGTCTTCACTCCTCCCGCCACCGTTTCCATCCCCGTTGCCGGCAGCGACGACCAGTTCGCCGTGCGCCGCCTCTACTGCGTGGGCCGCAACTATGCCGCCCATGCCCGCGAGATGGGCTTCGATCCCGACCGCGAGCCGCCGTTCTTCTTCTGCAAGCCGGCCGACGCCATCGTCCCGGTACAGGACGGCCAGGTGCTCGACCTGCCGTATCCGGCCCAGACCGCGAACTATCACTACGAGGCCGAACTGGTCGCGGTGATCGGCAAGGCCGGTGCCGATATCCCGGTCGAACAGGCCCTCGGGCACGTCTGGGGCTATGCCGTCGGCCTCGACATGACCCGCCGCGACCTGCAGATGAAGATGCGCGAGATGGGCCGCCCGTGGGAAATCGGCAAGGCCTTCGACGCTTCGGCGCCGGTCGCCCCGATCCACCCCGTCAGCAAGATCGGCCATCCGCAGGACGCCGCGCTGTGGCTGACCGTCAATGGCGAGACGAAGCAGCGCAGCAACGTCACCCACCTGATCTGGTCGGTCGCCGAGACGGTGGCCTGTCTGTCGCAATTCTTCCGGCTGGAGCCGGGCGACGTGATCTTCACCGGCACCCCGGAAGGCGTGGGCGCGGTCAAGGCCGGCGATACGATGGTGACCGGCGTCGACGGGCTCGGCGAGCTGACCGTCCGCGTGGTCTGACGTCCCGGGACCGAAGCAGAAGCGAGGCACGTCATGCAGCTCTATAGTTTCTTCAACAGTTCCACGTCGTACCGGGTGCGCATCGCGCTGGCACTCAAGGGGCTGTCCTACGCGTACCTGCCGGTGAACATCCGCGTCGGGCAGCATCATGCCGACGAGTACGTCGACGGCATCAACCCGTCCGCGTCGGTGCCGGCGCTGGTCGACGGCGACTTCACGCTCGGCCAGTCGCTGGCGATCCTCGACTACCTCGACACGCACTATCCCGAGCCGCGCCTGCTGCCGGCTGGCGGCGAACTGCGCGCCCGGGTGCTCGAGCTGGCGTATCTGGTGAGCTGCGACATGCACCCGGTCAACAACCTGCGCGTCCTGAAATACCTGCAGAGCGAACTGAAGGTGTCGCCCGAGCAGAAGGACGCCTGGTACCGGCACTGGATCGACGAGGGCATGACGGCCGTGGAGCGGTTGCTGGACCGTCACGGCAATGGCCCGTGGTGCTTCGGCGCGCAACCGACGCTGGCCGACGTCTGCCTCGTGCCGCAGATGGCCAATGCGCTGCGCATGGGCTGCGACCTGTCGGCCTACCCGCGGGCCGTGGCCGTGTTCGCGCACGCCAGCACGCATCCCGCCTTCGCCCAGGCCGCTCCGGCGCGCCAGCCCGACTACACCGCCTGAGCGCACGTACGCCCAGGCCCAGGAGACCACCACATGCAATCCACACCATCCTCGCGCAAGGTCCTGATCATCGGCGGCGGCATCGGCGGCCTGGCCGCGGCGCTCGCGCTGGCGAAGCAGGGCATCCGCATCGAACTGCTGGAACAGGCCGAGCAGATCGGCGAGATCGGCGCCGGCATCCAGCTCGCCGCCAACGCCTTCGCCGCGCTCGATGCGCTTGGCGTGGGCGAGGCGGCACGCGGCCGGGCGGTGTTCACCGACCAGCTGATCATGAAGGACGCGCTCGACGCCAGCGATGTGGCCCGCGTCGACGTGGGCGCGCCGTACCGCGAGCGCTTCGGCAATCCGTATGCGGTGATCCATCGCGCCGACATCCACCTGTCGATCCTGGACGCGGTGCAGGACCACCCGCTGATCACGTTCCGCACGAGCACCCGTGTCGAAAAGCTTGAACAGGACGAGCACGGCGTGACGGTGACGGACCAACGCGGCGAGCGCCATACCGCCGATGCGGTGGTGGGTTGCGACGGCGGCAAGTCGGCCATCCGCCAGACGCTGATCGGCGACCAGCCGCGCGTGACGGGCCACGTGGTGTACCGCGCCGTGGTCAACGTCGAGAACATGCCGCAGGACCTGCAGGTCAACGCGCCCGTGGTGTGGGCCGGGCCGCACTGCCACCTCGTGCACTACCCGCTGCGCGGCGGCCGGCAGTACAACCTCGTCGTCACGTTCCACAGCCGCGAGCAGGAGACGTGGGGCGTGAAGGATGGCAGCAAGGAGGAAGTGCTGTCGTACTTCGCGGGCATCCACCCGCTGCCGCACCAGATGCTCGACCGTCCCTCCTCGTGGAAGCGCTGGGCCACGGCCGACCGCGATCCGGTGGAGCGCTGGAGTTTCGGCCGCGCCACCATCCTCGGCGACGCCGCGCATCCGATGACGCAATACGTCGCGCAGGGCGCCTGCCAGGCGCTCGAAGATGCGGTGACGCTGGGCGCCGCCGTGCAGGAGACGAACGGCGATTTCGAAGCCGCGTTCAAGCTGTACGAGCAAGCCCGCATCCCGCGCACCGCGCGCGTGCTCTACGCCGCCCGCGACATGGGCCGCGTGTATCACGCCAGGGGCGTGGACCGGCTGGTCCGCAACTCGCTCTGGACCGGCCGCTCGCAGTCGCAGTTCTACGACGCGCTGCAATGGCTGCACGGCTGGCGGGCGGAGAAGTGCCTGAGCCAGACGCCGTGGCTGTGAGTCCGTCGCCGGACTAGTCCCCGGATCCACCCTTCGTCGAACCCGTACCCCGGCAGCCACGCAAGCCGCCGGGCGGGGCCGGCTCGTCCCGAAATCAGGCAACCGGAGGAGACACCCATGCCTGCTGCGCCTTCCAACATCAATGTCACGGCCTTCATCGACCGTCAGCCGCTCTCGGCTTTCCAGGTCGGCGTGGTCGCGCTGTGCTTCCTGATCGTCGCCATCGACGGCTTCGACACCGCCGCCATCGGCTTCATCGCCCCGGCCATCCGTGCCGAGTGGCAACTGACCCCGTCGCATCTCGCGCCGCTGTTCGGCGCCGGCCTCGGCGGCCTGATGGCGGGCGCCTTCCTGTTCGGGCCGCTGGCCGACCGCTTCGGCCGCAAGACCATCCTGACGCTGTCGGTGCTGTTCTTCGGCGTGGCGAGCCTCGCCTCGGCGTGGTCGCCTGACCTGTGGACGCTGGTCGCGCTGCGCTTCCTGACCGGGCTCGGCCTGGGCGGGGCGATGCCCAACGCGATCACGCTGACCTCCGAGTATTGCCCGGAGAAGCGCCGCTCCTTCCTCGTCACGACGATGTTCTGCGGCTTCACCCTGGGCTCGGCGCTGGGTGGGCTGGCGTCGGCCTGGCTGATCGGCGCGTTCGGCTGGCGTTCGGTGCTGATGGTCGGCGGCCTGGCGCCGCTGGCGCTGAGCGTTGCGCTGGTGGCGCTGCTGCCGGAATCGGTGCGCTATCTCGTGATGGCGAGCGGGCGCGTCAAGGGCGGCACGGATGCGCGCATCGCCGCCGTACTGCGCCGCATCGCACCGTCCGAAGACCTGCGCGGTGCGACCTTCCGCATCGGCGAGTCCCGCACCGTGTCGTCGCCGGTCGGCCACCTGTTCAAGCCGGAACTGCTTCGCGGCACGCTGCTGTTCTGGCTGACGTTCTTCATGAGCCTGCTGGTGATCTACCTGCTGTCGAGCTGGCTGCCGACCCTGCTGCGCGGCGCCGGCATGTCGCTGCGCACCGCCGCGCTGGTGACCACGATGTTCCAGACCGGCGGCACGGTCGGCGCCATCGCGCTCGGCTGGCTGATGGACCGCATCAACCCGCACTACGTGCTGGCGTCGAGTTACGCGTTGGCCGGCTTGTGCGTCGCGGCAATCGGCTCGCTGACGGATTCGACGTTCGGGCTGGGGCTGGCGGTATTCTGCGCCGGCTTCTGCGTGTCGGGCTCGCAGGTGGGTGCCAATGCGCTGTCGGCCAGCTTCTACCCGACCGACTGCCGCGCGACCGGGGTGAGCTGGGCGAACGGGATGGGGCGGCTCGGGTCGGTGCTCGGCTCGGTGGGCGGCGCCACCCTGATGGGACTGGGTCTGCCGATGTCGGTGCTCTTCCTGCTGGTCGGCGTGCCGGCGGTGCTGGCCGGCATCACCATGCTGACCCTCGGGCTGGCGCGCGGCCGGCAGGCGCAGGCCCGGCTCGCGGCCGGCTGAACCCGGGCCGGCGCAACCCCACGGAATGCAGGGCACGCCACAGTCTGGGCGTGACGGGGGTTCGCCCGGGCTCCCATAACGGCGCGGGGCTACTATGCTTGTGGCATCCGGAGGGCGGCCGAGGCCGCCCTGTTCACGTTATATCGCGGTGCATCGCCGCGCCGTTCGCCGTCCCCATGCGTCACGCCGACCATATCCTGCTGCTTTTCGCCGCCCCCGCGGTCCTGCTGTTCGTCGTGATCGAGGCGCTGGTTCTGTCCTGGCGCGGGCGGTACGACTGGCGGGCCTTCGGGGTATCGGTCCTCGACATGATTTCCCGGCTGGCGATGGGCGTGCTGTTTCCGCTCTCGGTGGCGGCGCCGCTGGTGTTGCTGGCCTACCAGCACCGGGTGATGACCCTGGAGACGTCCGGCTGGCTGGCCGTGCTGCTGCTCTTCTTCGGGCAGGAGTTCTGCTACTACTGGTACCACCGCGCCGCGCACCGCGTGCGCTGGTTCTGGAGCAACCACGCGGTCCACCATTCCCCCAACGAGCTGAACCTGTCGGCGGCGGTGCGCATCGGCATCCTCGGCAAGCTGACCGGCACGCCGCTGTTCTTCGTGCCGCTGGCCTGGCTGGGCTTCGAGCCGCGCGTGGTGTACGGGGTGCTGTCGCTGAACCTGCTCTACCAGTTCTGGATCCATGCGACGTGGATTCCGCGGCTGGGCTGGCTCGAAGGCATCATCAACACGCCCTCGGCCCATCGCGTGCACCATGCCGCCAACCTCGAATATCTCGACGCGAACTACGGCGGCGTGCTGCTGATCTTCGACCGCCTGTTCGGCACCTACATCCCGGAGCGCGACGACGTGCCGTGCCGCTACGGGCTGGTGCATCCGGTCACGAGCTACAACCCCCTGAAGATCGAATTCCACCAATGGACCGCGCTGGCGCGCGACCTGGCGTCGGCGCGCAGCCTGCGGGCGGTGGCGGGCTACCTGTTCGCGCCGCCGGGATGGGCGCCTGAGGGGGAGGGCGAGACGACCGAGGCGATGCGGGCCCGCCATGCGCGGCAGCAGGCCGGCGCGGCGGGCGAGGTGTCGCCCGGCGTGGCTGCAGTGCCCGCCATGCCGGAAATTGCCCGCTGATCAGCGGCCCGGCAGGCGCAGGTCGGCGAGGTCCCAGCGCGGCGTCACGCCGTAGCTGTAGTTGCGCTGCGCCAGTTCCGGCGCCGCTTCCAGCCGCATGGCGCCGGCGAAGGCGATCATCGCGCCGTTGTCGGTGCAGAACGACAGGTCTGGGTAATACACTTGCGACTTGCGTTTGGCCGCCTCCTGGTTCAGCCGCTCGCGCAACTGCCGGTTGGCGCCCACGCCCCCCGCTACCACCAGCCGCTTGTGGCCGGTCTGCTTCAGGGCCTTGATCGACTTGGCGGCGAGCACATCGACGATGGCATCGACGAACGCGCGAGCGAGGTTGGCGCGGTCCTGCTCGCACGTGTTCGGCAGCTTGCGCACCTGCGTGAGCACGGCGGTCTTGAGGCCGGCGAAGGAGAAATCGAGGTTGGGCGAATGCAGCATGGGGCGGGGCAGGTCGAACACGCCCGGCACGCCGAAGTCCGCAAGGCGCGATACCTCGGGGCCGCCCGGGTAGCCGAGTCCCAACAGCTTGGCGGTCTTGTCGAAGGCCTCGCCGGCGGCGTCGTCGAGCGTCTCGCCGAGCAGCGTGTAGTCGCCCACGCCGCGCACTTCCATCAGCTGCGTGTGGCCGCCCGAGACGAGCAGGGCCACGAAGGGGAAGGGCGGCGGCTCCTTCGTCAGCAGCGGCGACAGCAGGTGCCCTTCGAGGTGGTGCACGCCGAGCATCGGCACGTCCAGCGCGAAACCGAGCGCGTTGGCTACCGAGGCGCCCACCAGCAGCGCGCCCGCGAGCCCGGGCCCTTGCGTGAAGGCAATGGCGTCGATGTCCTGGCGCGTCCGTCCGGCTTCGTCCAGCACCTGCCGCAACAGCGGCAGCACGCGGCGGATATGGTCGCGCGAGGCCAGTTCGGGGACCACGCCGCCGTAGTCGCGGTGCATGGCGATCTGCGAGTGCAGGGCGTGCGAGAGCAGGCCGGCGCCGGTGTCATAGAGCGCGAGGCCGGTTTCGTCGCAGGAGGATTCGATGCCGAGAACGAGCATGGGTAGACAGTCTTGAAAGTGGGCTGGAGGGTAGCACAACGGGGCTTCTTCTGCTTTCCTGCCGGCTTTTCGCTACAATCGCCGCCTTTCTGATGGAATTCTTGGGCGAGATTCGGGTATGAGCAAGCGGGAGACGCACCACTTCGACGTGGCGGTGCTCGGCGCCGGCGCGGCAGGCATGATGTGCGCCGCGGTGGCGGGGCAGGGCGGCGCGCGCGTGGTGCTGATCGATCACGCCACCCGGCTCGCCGAGAAGATCCGCATCTCGGGCGGCGGGCGCTGCAACTTCACCAACATCAACGCCGGCCCGGCCAACTACCTGTCGGGCAATCCGCACTTCTGCCGGTCGGCGCTGGCGCGCTATACGCCGCAGGACTTCCTCGACCTGATGCGGCGCCATCGCATCGACTGGCACGAGAAGCATCGCGGGCAACTGTTCTGCAATGAGAGCGCCGAGGATGTCATCGCCATGCTGCGCGCCGAATGCGACACGGGCGGCGTGCACTGGCAGACCGGTTGCACGGTGGAGGAAATCCGCCGCGAGGGCGACGACTATCTCCTGCTGACGACGCAGGGCACCCTCCGCGCCGGGGCGGTGGTGGTGGCCACGGGCGGCCTGTCGATTCCCAAGATCGGCGCGACGGACTTCGGCTACCGCATCGCCCGGCAGTTCGGTCTTGGTGTGACGGATACCCGGCCGGCGCTGGTCCCGCTGACCTTTCATGGCGACCACTGGCAGTCCTTCGCCGGATTGGCTGGGGTGGCGAAGGAAGTCGACATCGTCACCGGCAGCGGCAAGACGGCGGGCACCTTCCGCGAGGACCTGCTCTGGACCCACCGCGGCCTGTCCGGCCCGGCCGTGCTGCAGATCTCCAGCTACTGGAAGCCCGGCACGCCCATCGTCATCGACCTGTTCGACGGGGAGGACGCCTCCGCGTGGCTCCTCGCGCAGAAGGGGCGCAGCCGCAAGCACCTCGACAACCTGCTGGCCGAACGGCTGCCGGCCCGGCTGGCCGATGCCTGGTGCGCGGCCGCCGACCTGCCCGCCGCGCATCCCATCCAGGACATGCCGGACAAGGCGCTCCGCAAGCTCGGCGCCGCCCTGAACCGCTGGGAGCTGGTGCCATCCGGCACCGAGGGCTACCGCAAGGCGGAAGTGACGCTGGGCGGGGTGGATACGCGCGGGCTGTCGTCCGCCACGATGGAGGCGCGCGATGTGCCGGGGCTCTATTTCATCGGCGAGGTGGTCGACGTGACAGGCTGGCTCGGCGGCTACAACTTCCAGTGGGCGTGGGCGTCGGCGGTAGCGGCCGGGAAGGCCATCGCCGAGCGCGCAGCGGCCTGAGCAGGCGTCGGGGCCGGACAGGTCCGTTTGCTATACTTTGCCGTTTCCCCCGGTCACAAAGCCCGACGTGCGCAGTCCTCACGGCTGGCTGATGTCGTCCATCGTGGCCATCCACCGTCTTCCGGAAAAGCAAACATGTCCGACGCCTCTTCTATCAGCCCGACTTCCCTGAAGGCCCGCATCAACGACGACATGAAGGCCGCCATGCGTGCCCGCGAGTCCGAGCGCCTTGGCACCATCCGCCTGCTGCTGGCCGCCATCAAGCAGCGCGAGGTCGACGAGCGCGTGGAACTGGACGACGCCAGCGTGACCGCCGTGGTCGAGAAGCTCATCAAGCAGCGCAAGGACTCGATCGTCCAGTACGAGCAGGGCGGTCGCCAGGACCTCGCCGACAAGGAAGCCTCCGAGATCGAGGTCCTCAAGGTCTACATGCCGGCCGCGCTGTCGGAAGCCGAGGTGGCCGCCGCCGTGCAGGACGCCGTCGCCAGCACCGGCGCCGCGGGTCCGCAGGACATGGGCAAGGTCATGGGCGTGCTGAAGGGCAAGTTGGCGGGCCGCGCCGACATGACCGCCGTCTCGGCGCTCGTGAAGGCGGCACTTACCGGGAAATAAAGGTGGGATCGGCGGCGAACGCCGCCGCTTCGGCAAGGTGCGGGGAATTTACAACCTTTTGCCTTGTCGTATTGGGCGGCGCCGGGTGCGTGCACTACAATGGTGTGAATGCAACTGGGCGCAGTCCAGGTCACACGACGCGCGCCACGCGATAATACAAGGCCGCCGCCGCACGGCAGGATGAGCCAGGGTCAATAAGCCACAGGAATTCAGTCAGGGTGATTCCGCAACCCTTTATTCAGGATTTGCTGAACCGTGTCGATATTGTCGATGTGGTCGGCAAGTACGTGCAGCTGAAAAAGGGCGGCGCCAATTTCATGGGGCTGTGCCCCTTCCACAACGAGAAATCCCCCTCGTTCACCGTTTCGCCGACCAAGCAGTTCTACCACTGCTTCGGCTGCGGCGCCCACGGCTCGGCCATCGGCTTCCTGATGGAGTACTCGGGCCAGTCCTACCCCGACGCGGTGCGCGAACTGGCGCAGTCGGTCGGCCTGTCCGTCCCCGAAGAGCGCAACAGCCTGCCGCCCGCGCAGCGCGCCGAGCAGCAGGCCCGTTCCGTGGCGCTGTCCGACGCCATGACCCGCGCCACCGACTTCTATCGCAAGCAACTGCGCGGTGCGCCGCAGGCCATCCAGTACCTGAAGGGACGCGGCCTGACCGGCGAGATTGCCGCCCAGTTCGGCCTCGGCTATGCGCCGGACGACTGGCAGGGGCTGGAGGCCGTGTTCGGCTCCTACCGGGACGACGCCATTTCCGCGCCGCTGGTCGAGGCGGGCCTGCTGATCGAGAGCGAAAAGCGCGATCCCGACGGCAAGCCGCGCCGCTACGACCGCTTCCGCGACCGCATCATGTTCCCCATCCGTAACACCAAGGGGGCCGTGATCGGCTTCGGCGGGCGGGTGCTGGGCCAGGGCGAGCCGAAATACCTGAACTCCCCGGAAACGCCGCTGTTCAGCAAGGGCACCGAACTGTACGGTCTGTTCGAGGCCCGGCACGCGATCCGGGAAACCGGCTACGTGCTGGTGGTCGAAGGGTATATGGACGTCGTTGCCCTGGCCCAGCTCGGGTTTGCCAACGCGGTGGCCACGCTGGGCACCGCGTGTACCGCCGTGCACGTTCAGAAGCTGCTGCGGCAGGCGGATGCCGTGGTGTTCTCGTTCGACGGCGACGCCGCCGGCCGCCGCGCCGCGCGCCGGGCGCTGGAAGCCTGCCTGCCGCACCTGGCGGACAACAAGACCATCCGCTTCCTGTTCCTGCCCGCCGAGCACGATCCCGACAGCTATGTCCGCGAGGAAGGCACCGACGCCTTCGCCGCGCAAGTGCGCGATGCGATGCCCCTGTCGCGTTTCCTGCTGCAGTCGGTCACCGAGGAAGTCGACCTGCGCCAGCCCGAAGGCCGCGCCCGCGCCCAGTACGAGGCCAAGCCGATGCTGCAGGCGATGCCGGCATGCGGTCTCAGGCTGCAGATCATCCGCGAACTGGCCGAGACGACCGGGACGACGCCGGCCGAGATCGAGGCGCTCTGCGGGATCCGCAGCAACCCGGCGCTCGTGGGCCGTCACAGCCAGCCGCGTCCGCGCAGCAAGCGCCAGGCGCCGACCGGGCTGGAGCAGCGCGTGCTGCAGTTGCTGATGCAGTACCCGAAGCTCGCCGCGCAGCTCGATGGCGACACGCGCGCGCTGCTGCTCGACCCGGAACGGCCGGGCGGCGAGGTGCTGGCGCACCTGGTAGGGTCATGCGACGCGGTGCAGGGCGAGATGACGTTTGCCGCATTCAGCGAAATGCTGGCCCAGTCGCCCTATGCTGAGTTCTACGCCGGCGCGCGCGCCGCGGTGCTGCGCGAGGAGATCGACGAGGAGCCGGCGACACATGAATTCGAGGCGGCCGTCACCAAATTGATGGCAGAACCATTGAGACAGGAACTCGACAGCCTCCAGGCCCAGGTCAGCGCGGGCCTGGCCGATGAGCATGCAAAGGCACGCATGCTGTGGCTGGTCGGGGAGATCCAGCGCCGCCGGCAACTCGGCTGACGCGATGCGTTGCAGGGAATTTTGCAGTACGGAATAGCAAGGGGCCCGAGCCGGCCTTGCCGTCTTTGCGTGGTGGCAAAGTTGGGCTTAAGCCTTGATTTTTCAGGTGAAAACCTCACCTGAGAGGGAACCGGCAAATAGCGACGTGCTATAATAGTCGGTTTGGATTGCGAAATCTTTCTATCCAGTTCTGGCGAAAGTGAGCGTGCCAATGGCAAAGGCCAAAGCAACCGAAAGCTTGTCTACCAAGGCTTCCCAGGGGGGAAGCGGCAAGGCGTCCGCAAAGACAGCGGAGAAGGTGCCAAAGACGGCATCGTCCGCAACGAAGACGCAAGCCCGGTCTGCGCCATCGAAAACCGCCGCGAGCGTGCATACGAACGCGTCGGCAACTTCCGCCAGGGATCGCACATCCAATGAAGATCACGCCTCGACTTCGGCACGCGAGGGCGCCAGTACGCGCGGCAAGGATGCCGCATCTGCACCAGTGAAAGGTAAGAGTAGCACCGTGGCGAAACAGCAGAATCCCGAAGTCGAGAGCAAGCGAACGGCAGCCGCCGGCGCGAAAGGTACGGCCGCGAAGAGCGCGGAGTCCGAAGCGCCCAAGGTCCGAGCAGCCACTCCCGCATCCGTTGCATCCGAGCGCATCCCCGCTGCGGCCGTCAAGCCGGAGCCGAAGAAGCGTGGCCGCAAGCCCAAGGCCGAGGTGCAGCACGACGACAGCATCCCAGACGACGTGACTGAAGAGCTTTACGAGAACGACATGCCCGCGGCGACCCCGACCACCGCGGCGCCCAAGACCGAGAAGCAGAAAGCCAAGGACCGCAAGGCCAAGGAAAAGGCCCTGCTGAAGGAATTCGCCTCGACCCAGCAAGGCACCGAGGAAGAACTCGAGCTGCGCCGCCAGAAGCTCAAGGCGCTGATCAAGCTGGGCAAGTCGCGCGGCTACCTGACGTACGCGGAAATCAACGATCACCTGCCGGACGACATGGTCGATTCGGAGACGATCGACACGCTGGTCGCCACGCTGAACGACATCGGCATCGCCGTCTACGAGCAGGCGCCCGACGCCGAGACGCTGCTCCTGAACGACAACGCCCCGTCCGCCACCAGCGAGGAAGAAGCCGAGGAAGAGGCCGAAGCCGCGCTGTCCACGGTCGACTCCGAGTTCGGCCGCACGACCGACCCCGTGCGCATGTACATGCGCGAGATGGGCACGGTCGAGCTGCTGACCCGCGAAGGCGAAATCGAGATCGCCAAGCGCATCGAGGCCGGCCTGAAGGACATGGTCATGGCCATCTCGGCCTGCCCGGTCACGATCTCCGAGATCCTCGCCCACGCCGAGCGCGTGGCCAACGACGAGATCAAGATCGACGAATTCGTCGACGGCCTGATCGACCCGAACGCCGACGCCACCGCGGTCGCCGCCTCGGCGGCAGAAGCCGCAGATGACGAAGAGGACGTGGAGTCGGAGGACGGGGAAGAAGGCGACGAGGAAGAGGACGACGACGCCGGCGGCGCCGGTGCCTCCGCGCGCCAGCTGGAAGAACTCAAGCAGAACGCGCTGGAGAAATTCCGCGTCATCGCCGAGCAGTTCGACAAGATGCGCCGCGCCTTCGAGAAGGAAGGCTACAAGTCCAAGCCGTACGTCAAGGCCCAGGAGGCGATCCAGGCCGAGCTGATGAGCATCCGCTTCACCGCCCGCAACGTCGAGCGCCTGTGCGACACGCTGCGCGGCCAGGTGGACGAGGTGCGCAAGCTGGAACGCGCCATCCTGAATATCGCCGTCGACAAGTGCGGCATGCCGCGCGCGGACTTCGTCGCCCGCTTCCCGGGCAACGAGACCAACCTCGAGTGGATCAACACCGTGGTGGCCGACGGCAAGGGCTACAGCGCCATCGTCGAGCGCAACGTGCCGGCCGTGCACGAACTGCAGCAGAAGCTGATCGACCTGCAGTCGCGCGTGGTGCTCCCGCTGAAGGAACTGAAGGACGTCAACCGCAAGATGTCGGAGGGCGAGAAGCGCGCCCGCGAGGCCAAGCGCGAGATGACCGAGGCCAACCTGCGTCTTGTGATCTCGATCGCCAAGAAGTACACGAACCGCGGCCTGCAGTTCCTCGACCTGATCCAGGAAGGCAACATCGGCCTGATGAAGGCGGTGGACAAGTTCGAATACCGTCGCGGCTACAAGTTCTCGACGTACGCCACGTGGTGGATCCGCCAGGCCATCACGCGTTCGATCGCGGACCAGGCCCGTACCATCCGTATCCCGGTTCACATGATCGAAACGATCAACAAGATGAACCGGATCTCGCGCCAGATCCTGCAGGAAACCGGCAACGAGCCGGATCCGGCAACGCTGGCCGAGAAGATGGAGATGCCGGAGGACAAGATCCGCAAGATCATGAAGATCGCCAAGGAACCGATCTCCATGGAAACGCCGATCGGTGACGACGACGACTCCCATCTGGGCGACTTCATCGAGGACACCAACACGCTGGCCCCGGCCGAAGCGGCGTTGCACGGCTCGATGCGCGACGTGGTCAAGGACGTGCTGGACTCGCTGACGCCGCGCGAAGCCAAGGTGCTGCGCATGCGCTTCGGTATCGAGATGAGCACCGACCACACGCTGGAAGAAGTCGGCAAGCAGTTCGACGTGACCCGCGAACGGATCCGCCAGATCGAGGCCAAGGCGCTGCGCAAGCTGCGTCACCCGAGCCGGTCGGACAAGCTGAAGAGCTTCCTGGAAGGCGGCTGATGTTCGCTGCCGTCGGGCGCGCAAGTGCCTGAACGTGCCTGAAGGTGCCTGAAAGAGGAAAGGGCTGCGGTCGCAAGACCGTAGCCCTTTTTGTTTCCCCCTTAGTTTCCTGCGACTGCGGGAGGCAGGAAAGCGGGAATGTCAGAACAGGTGCCGCACCCCGGCCATCACGCCCACCCGTGTCGAGCCGTGGACGTCGGTGACCGGCGCGCCGCCCCAGTATTCCGTTTCCCGCCCGACCGCGCCGCCGCGCGCATGGGTGGCGTCGGCCTCCAGGAACAGGCTGGTGCGCTTCGACAGCGCATAGTCCGCCACGGCCGACACGGCGTCGGCATTGCCGCTGCCGAGCGGTACCGGCACGGCCTGGAACTGCGTCGTCACGTTGCCGCTCTGCTGGTAGCGGTAATAGGCGCCCGACAGGTGCAGCGCCGGCGTGAGCTGGTAGCCCAGTCCGATGAAGCTGACCGAGAAGCGGGCGTCCGGCGTGGTTTCGCGCCGGCCCATGTGGCCGAGGTAAACGGTGGCGCTGCCGATGACGTAGGAGCCGCCGACGGAGTAGTTGTGCAGCGTGTTGTCGCCGGTGCCCGGCCGCTGCTGGTCATAGGCCACGCCAAGCGCCAGCGCGCCCTGCTGGTACATCACGCCGCCGCCGAAGGTGGCGCCGCGCGCCATGCTGCCGGGCTGTTCGCCGAAGCCGTAGTCGAGCTGGAAGCTGACCGGCCCCGCGGTGCGCTTGTAGACCACGCTGTTATTGACGCGGTAGCCCTGGAAGAAGATATCGCCGCCGGTGTAGAGCGGATCGGACCAGAAGTTGCCCCAGCTCTGGTCGAGCGGGTCGAAGGCCCAGCCGATATTGTTGAGGGCGTTGTACTGGCGGCCGAAGGTCAGGGCGCCCCAGTCGCCGGACAGCCCCACATAGGCCTGCCGGCCGAACAGGGCGTTGTAGGCGGTCTTGCCGTCATCGGTGCCGAAGCCGTTCTCCAGCAGGAAGACGGCCTGGTTGCCGCCGCCGAGGTCCTCGTTGCCCTTGAGGCCCCAGCGGCTGCCGCCGATGCCGCTGGACACCAGTTCAGCGAGGTCGTTGTGTTTCCCGTCGATATTCGACGTGTAGCGCACGGCCGTGCTGACGACGCCGTACAGCGTCACGTTCGACTGTGCGTAGGAAGGTGTGCACAAAGCGGCGGGCAGCAGCGCGCCCGCCAGCAGCCAGAGGCTGGCTGGTTGTCTCATCAATGGTTTCCTCCGGGGATGGTGGCCGGCGTCCGGTTGCGCCGGCCTTATGACGCTGTGGCTTGGAGACTGTTTCAGAATGAAGCGAAGCGGTTCTGGCTAGGCGCGCGGCCGCAGACAGTGCAAGTGGCACGGCAAGGCCGCGCAACGACGCCAGAATCTTTCTGAAACGGTCTCTTAGAGGTCGAGCACGAGCTTGCCGCCCTTGGCGCGCGAGACGCAGATCATCATGGTCCGCTGCGCCGCCTTCTCGCTGTCGCTCAGGTACTGGTCGAAGTGCACGGCCTCGCCTTCGAGAATGCGGGTCTCGCAGGTGCCGCAGACCCCCTCGCGGCACAGGCATTCGACAGGCACGGTGCTGTCGCGCTCGATGGCCTTCAGGATGGATTCGCCGGCGGCCACCTCCACCGTCTTGCCGGATTTCGCCAGCACGACGGTGAAAGCGCCGCCCGCCTGCTCCGGCGCGGCGAACTGCTCCCAGTGCACGCGCGCCGGGTCGATGCCCACGCCCTGCGCGGCCTCGCGCACGGCGTCGATCAGCGGGGCGGGGCCGCAGACATAGACATGCGCGCCGGCGTCCATGCCGCGCAGCAGGCCAGCCAGGTCGAGCTTCTGGCCCTTGCTGTCGACATAGAAGCTGACACGCGCCCCGGAAGACGCCAGCTCGTCGCGGAACGCACCGTGCTCGTCCGCGCGGAACGCATAGTGCAGTTCGTGCGAGGCGTCGCGCTTGCGCAGCTCGTGCATCTGCGACATGAACGGCGTGATGCCGATGCCGCCCGCGATCAGCACGTGGTGACGGGCCGCTTCGTCCAGCGCGAACAGGTTGTTCGGCGTGGTGATGGTGAGCGCGTCGCCCTCGGCCACCTTGTCATGCAGGAACGCCGAGCCGCCCTTCGACTTCTCTTCGCGCCGCACGCCGATCTGGTAGCTGCCGAGCGCGTCGGGCGAACTCATCAGCGAGTAGGCGTTGCTGTACTGCCGCTCGCCGTCCCGCATCTGCACGATGACGTGGCTGCCGCCGGTGAAGGGCGGCAGCGCGCTGCCGTCCATCGCTTCCATGGTGAAGCGCTTGATCAGCGGGGTCACGTGCTCGATGCGCGCGACCCGCACCTGGATGGTCTGGTAGATATTGCCCATGCTGCTGTCTTCCGGGTGTCCTGCCGCGCGTCAGAGCGCCATGCAGAGGTATTTCATCTCGAGGTAGTCCTCGATGCCGTACTTCGAGCCCTCGCGGCCCAGGCCCGACTGCTTCACGCCGCCGAACGGCGCCACCTCGTTCGAGAAGAGGCCGGTGTTGATGCCGACGATGCCGTACTCGAGCTGCTCCGCCACGCGCCAGACGCGGCCGATGTCGCGGCTGAAGAAGTAGGCGGCCAGGCCGTAGATGGTGTCGTTCGCCATGCGGACGACGTCGGCCTCCGAGCTGAAGCGCACGATGGGCGAGACCGGTCCGAAGATCTCCTCGTCCAGCAGGCGCATGCCGGGGGCGACATTGGTCAGCACCGTCGGCGCGAAGAACTGCGCCCCGGCGGCATGCACGTCGCCGCCGATCTCGATGCGCGCGCCCCTGGACACGGCATCCGCCACCAGTTCGCCGACCTTGGCCACCGCCTTGCCGGTGATGAGCGGACCGATCTCGCTGCCCGGCGCGAAGCCGTTGCCCACGCGCAGTTCCGCCACCTTGCGCACGTAGCCTTCGACGAAGCGGTCGTAGACGGTGTCGTGGATGTAGAGACGGTTGACGCAGACGCAGGTCTGGCCGGCGTTGCGGTACTTGGCCTGGATGGCGCCCTCGATGGCGGCGTCCACGTCGGCATCCTCGAACACGATGAACGGCGCGTTGCCGCCCAGCTCCAGCGACACCTTCTTGATGGTGCCGGCGCACTGCTGCATCAGCAGGCGGCCGACCGGGGTCGAGCCGGTGAACGACAGCTTGCGCACCAGCGGATGCCCGGTGAACTGGCCGCCGATGGCCGCCGCGTCGCCGGTGACGATGTTCAGCACGCCCGCCGGGATGCCGGCGCGCAGCGCCAGCTCGGCCAGCGCCAGCGCGCTGAACGGCGTCTCGTTGGCCGGCTTGACGACCATCGTGCAGCCGGCGGCCAGCGCGGGCGCGGCCTTGCGGGCGATCATCGCCGCCGGGAAGTTCCACGGCGTGATGGCCGCGCAGACGCCGATCGGCTCGCGCACCACCACCAGGCGCTTGTCGGCGGCCGGGGAGGGGATCACGTCGCCGTAGAGGCGCTTGGCTTCCTCGGCGAACCATTCGATGAACGAAGCGGCGTAGCGTACCTCGCCACGCGCCTCGGCCAGCGGCTTGCCCTGTTCGCGGGTCATGATGGCGGCCAGGTCGTCCTCGTGCTGCAGGATCAGGTCGAACCACTTGCGCAGCAGTGCCGCGCGGTCCTTGGCGGTGCGGGCCTTCCAGGCGGGCAGCGCGGCATTGGCAGCCTCGATGGCAGCCACCGCGCCGTCTTCGCGCATCAGCGGCACGGTGCCGACCTGCTCGCCCAGCGCCGGGTCGAACACGGCCACGGTGGCGCCGTCGCCGGCGTCGGTCCATTCACCGCCGATGCAGGCCTGCTGGCGGAAGAGGGCGTTGTCGTTCAGGTTCATGTCTTGTCTCCGTTTCGCAAAGGCCCGCTCAGGCGGCCTCGTATTCCTTGGCCACCTTGCGGTGGAAATGCACGATGCCGTGCTCGCTGATGCCGCTGCGCTGGCGGTCGACCATGATCCGGCCCTGGCCGCGGTAGCCGCGCGACTTCAGGCCGCGCTGCACGCTTTCCACCAGGCGCAGGTCCTCGGGGCGGAACACGTCGCGATACCACTCGACCAGCTTCTGCTGTTCCTCGGTCAGTTCCTTGTTGAGGAAGTAGATCTCGTAGTGCTGGAGCGTGACTTCGGCGCTGGCCGGGAACTCGTAGATCACGGTCATGAAGTTGGCGCCCGGCGGCACGTTGAACATCGTGCAGGGCCAGGCCCAGAAGCCGGCGAAGCTCGGGTCCTTGACGGACTCGTCGATCTTGAAGGACTTCTCCGACGACTTCGCCAGGCCGAACTGCAGCGACCAGTTGCCGTGCAGCGTGTGGGTGTACTTGTCGACCTGCACGGAGTCCGAGAAGCCCGGGTGGGCGGGGCCGCAGTGGTAGCACTCCATGTAGTTGTCGACGATGCTCTTCCAGTTGGCCGGCGTCTCGGTGACGAAGCGCGCGCCCAGGTGCAGCTGGTCGACCACCGGGCAGGCGGCGCGCAGGCGTGCCTCCATGCCGGGAAGCTGCTCTTCCACGGGGCCGGCGTCCATGTTCATGTTGATGAAGACGAAGCCGGCATACTCCTCGACCTTCACCGGCACGAGGCTGGCCTTGTCCTTGTCGAAGTTGGGCACGTTGTCGCAGTTGCGCGCCAGCGCCAGCTCGCCGTCGAGCTTGAAGGTCCAGGCGTGATAGGGGCAGGTGATGACGTTGCGCGCGCGGCCGCTGCCCGACAGCAGCTGGTGGCCACGGTGCGGGCAGACGTTGTAGAAGGCGCGCAGCACGCCTTCGCGGTCGCGCAGCACGACGATGCTTTCGCCGATCACCTCGCGGGTCACGTAGTCGTTCGACTCGGCCAGCTCGCTGCGGTGGGCCACGCAGATCCAGCTGTTGGCGAAGATCTTTTCCTTCTCGTAGTCGAAGACCGAAGCGTTGGTGTAGTACGAGGCGGGCAGGGTCCAGGCGTTCTCGTCGTCGGCGCAGAAATCGGCGGGGAGCTTGGCGGCGTTGTCCATGATCTTCTCCATGATCTGTTTCCTTTGGTTAACCGTTAAATATTGTTTAACAACAAGGGTAAAGAAAAGGCCCGGGGGCGGGCGAATGTCCAGGCGGGGCGGCGGAGGAGCGCCGCCCGCTATCTCAGCCGTTAGTCAGCCGTTAGTCAGCCGTTTGCGATGGCGGTCTCGCGTTCGGCGGTCACGTTGCGGTCCTGCGTGGCATCGCTGCGGGCGGCGGCCGCCTCGATCAGGTGTGCCGGCGTGTCGGCGTGGTCCTCCAGCAGCCAGCGGAACAGGCCGAACAGCTTGACGGCGAGGATCACGAGGAACGGAATCGCGGTCAGCACCACGGCGGTCTTCATGGTCTCCAGCGACGCCTTGGTGAACAGCATGGCCAGCGGCACCAGGGTCAGCATCACGCACCAGAACACGCGGCTGGTCGGGGTGGGGTCCTCGCCCTCGGCCAGGTTGCGGGTGGTGGTGGCCGCCACGGCGTAGGCCACGGCGTCGACGTGTGCGGCGAGGAAGACGATCATGATGGCCAGGTACACGGCGAGGAAGATCTTGCCCGCGGGCAGCGCACTCAGCAGTTGTTCCACCGCCGTCTCGCCGCCGTGCTCCTTCAGGATGCGCGGCACGTCGATGGCGCCCGACAGGAACTGGTGCATGCTGTAGCTCTCCAGCGCGCCGAAGAAGAACCAGCATCCGACGCTGCCGCCCAGCAGCAGCGCGTAGATGACTTCCTTGATCTTGCGGCCCTTGGAAACCCGTGCGACGAACATCGCCACGCCCGGCGAGTACGACACCCACCACAGCCAGTAGAAGACCGTCCAGCCGCGGCTGAAGGCGCCATCGCCGGTGGGATCGGTGAAGAGGCTCATGTGCACGTAGTTCTGCAGCATCAGGCCGAGGCCGTTGACGATGTTGTTGCCGGAGAACAGGGTCGGCCCGATGGCGAACACCACGGCGGCCAGCAGCAGCGCGCCCCAGCAGACCATATGGCTCAGGCGCTGCATGCCGCCGTCGATGCCGATATACGCGCTCGCCGAGAACAGCACCGACACGCCGACGATCACGATCAATTGCGTGGTGAAGGTATCAGGCACGCCGATCAGGCCCGACAGGCCGCGCGTGAAGGTTGACGCCGTCAGCGCGATCGACACGGTCAGCGCGCCGAACATCGTCAGCAGGAAGATCAGGTCGACCATCCGGCCGACCGGGCCGGTGGCGCGAAAGCCCGTGATGGCCTCGATGATCGACGCCAGGTTCAGCCCCTTGTTCTTGCGCACGTGGAAGTGATACGCCATGGCGAGCGACGGCAGGGCATAGACCGCCCAGGCGCTCAGGCCCCAGTGGAAGAACGAGTAGCTGATGCTGTATTCCAGCGCGTCGCGCGTGCCGCTCGGCACGTTCAGGCCGGGCGACTGGTAGTAGTAGACCCACTCCATCACGCCCCAGTACATGGTGGACGATCCCATGCCGGCGCAGATGAACATGAAGACCCACGACAGCGTGGAGTACTCCGGCTTGCCTTCCCCCAGCCGCACGTTGCCGTACTTGCTGAAGGCCAGCGCCATGCAGGCGATGACGCAGCCGAAGACGAAGATCTGCACCAGCGAGCCGAAGGAGCGCGTGGACCAGTCGAACAGCAGGGTGGCGGTGGCGGCGGCCTGGGTGGGCCAGCGGACCATGGCGATGACGGTGACCAGCACGGCGGTCAGCGTGCAGACGGTCAGGAACCCGTCGCGGCGGGACGTGGATGTTTTCAATTGGATCTCCTCCGAATGCGTCTTGGCGCATTGGTGTTTTGGGTGGAGCTTGTCTGCCTGGGGGATGCGGAGGGGGAAGCCCCGCGTTTCCGTTCTTCGATCTTTCGATCTGTTGTCGATCTTGTGTTCTGTAAACCAATGGTTTACATTAACCTTTGGTTTACAGAGGGAACTTTAAGCAAGATTTCGGGCATGCACAAGCTCCGATTTGCAATTTGTTGTGTCTGTGGCGGATGGTGCTTCCGGCGCCGCGTGCGGGTGGCCACGCACGCGGCGCGGAGATCACGGCCGGATGGCCTCGATGACCGAAGCGACGGCCTTGCCCACGTCGGTGGTGCCGGCCTTGCCGCCGGCGTCGGGCGTGAGCGGGCCTTCGCGCAGTACGGTCTCGATCGCGGCGAGGATGGCGTCATGCGCCTGCCGCCCGGCGGTGCCGCCGAGGAAGTCGAGCATCATGGCGCCCGACCAGATCATGCCGATGGGGTTGGCGATTTGCCTGCCGAAGATGTCCGGCGCCGAGCCGTGCACGGGCTCGAACAGCGACGGGAAGTGCCGTTCCGGATTCAGGTTGGCCGATGCCGCCAGGCCGATGGTGCCGGTGCAGGCGGGGCCGAGGTCGGACAGCAGGTCGCCGAACAGGTTGGAGGCCACCACCACGTCGAAGCGCTCGGGCTGCAGGACGAAGCGGGCGCACAGGATGTCGATGTGCTGGCTGTCCCACGCCACGTCGGGGAATTGCGCGCCCATGGCGGCGGTACGCTCGTCCCACCACGGCATGCTGATGGCGATGCCGTTGGACTTGGTGGCCGAGGTGAGCTTGCGGCGCGGGCGCGACTGGGCGAGCTCGAAGGCGTACTTCAGGATGCGGTCGGTGCCGTGGCGGCTGAAAATGGACTGCTGCATCACCACTTCGCGCTCGGTGCCCTCGTACATGCGGCCGCCGACGGCGCTGTACTCGCCCTCGGTGTTCTCGCGCACGACGTAGAAGTCGATGTCGCCGGGCTGCTTGCCGGCCAGCGGGCAGGGCACGCCGGGCAGCAGGCGCACCGGGCGCAGGTTGACGTACTGGTCGAACTCGCGGCGGAACTTGAGCAGCGAGCCCCACAGCGAGACGTGGTCGGGCACCTTGTCGGGCCAGCCCACGGCGCCGAAGTAGATGGCGTCGAAGCCGTCGAGCTGGGCCTTCCAGTCGTCCGGCATCATCTTGCCGTGACGCAGGTAGTAGTCGCAGTTGGCCCATTCGAAGTGGCGTACCTCGATGGGCAGGTTGAACTTGCGGGCGGCGGCTTCGACGACGCGCAGCCCCTCGGGCAGCACTTCGTTGCCGATGCCGTCGCCGGCAATGGCGGCAATGCGGAAGGGAGTCTGGATTGGAGTCGTCATGCTGCTCTCGCTTGGTCTGGGTCGTGGAGGAATGGACCAAGCTTGCCAAGGAACCCCGCGCGGATCATCCGCGCATCTGTGGATACGGGAAACACGAATCGTGAACAATCTGCCGCCACTCGAAGACCTGCGCGTGTTCTGCCTGGTCGCGCAACGCGCCAGCTTCGTCGCTGCCGCGGAGGAACTGGGCAGCTCGCCGGCCTACGTCAGCAAGCGCGTCAAGGCGCTGGAACAGGCCATGGGCACGAAGCTGCTGCACCGGAGCACGCGGCAGGTGTCGCTCACGGAAAGCGGCGACCGCGTGTGCCGCTGGGCGCGGCGCATGCTCGAGGAAATCGGGCAGTTGCTGGACGACGTGTCCGGCGGCGGCGAGGCGCGCGGGCTGGTGCGGATCGGCAGCAGCGTGGGCTTCGGGCGCCGGCACGTGGCGCCGCTGGTGTCGAAGCTGTGCGAGCGCTATCCGGGGCTGGAGGTCCGCTTCGACGTGTTCGACAAGCTGGTCGACCTCGTGGCCGAGGGCATCGACCTCGACATCCGCATCGGCAACGATATCGCGCCGAACCTCATCGCCCGCCGGCTGGCGCGCAACTGGCGCGTGCTGTGCGCGGCGCCCTCCTATCTCGCCGCGCGCGGGGTGCCGGCCACGCTGGAAGCGCTCGCCGGGCACGACTGCCTGGTCACCAAGGAGCGCGACCATCCCTTCGGTATCTGGCGGCTGAACGGGCCGGAAGGACAGCGCAACGTCAAGGTGAGCGGGCGCCTGTCGTCCAACCATGGCGAGATCGTCACCGGCTGGGCGGAGGCGGGCCATGGCATCATGCTGCGCTCGCGCTGGGACGTCGGCCCCGCGCTGGAAGACGGGCGGCTGGTGCAGGTGCTGGCCGACTACCGGCAGGAGGCCGATATCTGGGCGGTGTATCCTTCGCGGCTTTCCGGCTCGGCGCGGCTGCGCGCCTGCGTGGAATTCTTCGCGCGGCATCTGGGCGATGCCGCCATCGCGCCCAACGCGACCAACGTAACCAGCGCAACCAGCGCAACCAGCGCAACCAGCGCAACCAGCGCAACCAACGCAACCAACGCGCCTGATGCGGGAACCGGGTCATGACAGAAAACAGCTTTGCGTTCCGCCTGAAGGAACTGCTCGAACACAAGAAACTGACGTTGCAGGCGGTGGCGACCGCGCTCGACGTGTCGCGCCCGGCCGTCCACAAATGGACCAAGGGCGGCGAGATCGACTACGAGAACCTGCGCAAGCTCGCGGCCTTCCTCGCCGTCAACTGGATCTGGCTGCGCTATGGCGAGCAGGCGCAACGCGAGCTGGAGGCGTCGAGCACGGTGGAACTGCCGATGACCGACGTACGCCGCCGCTACACCGCCGAAATCATGGAGAGCGAGGCGCGCATGAAGCTGGCGCAGGAGGGCGCGCGCATCGTCACGTGGGAGTGGAACCTGATCACGGATGACGTGACCTATTCGTCCAATGTCGAGGCCGTCTACGGCTGGCGCATCGTCAGCAACGAGAGCTTCTGGAAGCACGTGCACGCCGACGACATCCCCATGATGAACGCCGCCTACGAGGAGTCGATCCGTACCGGAAAGGCCCACGAATTCGACTTCCGCCTCTACCAGCCCGACGGCACCATCCGCTGGATCTCCTCCCGCGCCACGCCCGTGCGCGAACTGGATGGGCGCAACGTCAAGATCGTCGGCATCAGCATGGACAACACGGCGCGCAAGCTCGCGGAGCAGTCGCTGCGCGACCAGCAGGCGCGGTTCCGGGCGGTGTTCGAGATGACTTCCGACGGCATGGCGCTGCTCGATGCGGACTTGCGCTGCGAGTCGGTCAACGAGGCGCTGGCGCGGATGCTCGGCATCGACAAGGAAGCCTTGCTCGGCGACGGCTTCGCCAGCGTATTCGCCGACAAGGGCGCGCGGCTGGGCAGGATGGCGAAGGGCAAGCCGAAGGCGGAATTCGGGGCCGAACTGCAGGGGCGGGACGGGAACTGGCTGGGCGTGAACGTGCGGGCCTTGCTGGAGCGCTACGAGGATGGGGCGGCCTGCTTTGTCGTGGCGATCCGCGCGGTCTGAGCCGGAGCGTTTCGGCTGGCGGAGCCGGATGTATGCCAATCGCCATGCGGGCCATCATCGGCCCATCCTCGGCCCGTCAGCACTTTCCCCAGGTGTCCCCGACTGCAAAGCGCGTGTCCCGTAGAGTTAAATGGCCGGGCGGAGATTTCGCATACTGAAGGTATATGGCGGGGTACGGCTCTCTGGGCGGATCCCGCAAGCGCTGTACGCCGGCTCGCGCGGCGAATCCTTCATCCCTCCTGGTCCCACGCCATGCTCGCTCTCGCTTTCTGGTTCATCTGCTCCTTCCTGATTGGCCTGCTGGCGCATGCGCTGGGGCGTTCGGGTGCAGTCTGGCTGCTCTTCTCGATCCTCTTTACCCCCTCCGTTGGCCTCATCCTGATGGCCATCCTTGGCAAGAAAGAGGTTCCTCGGCGAATCCCGGAGCACGCGGCTGCATCCTGACCAGCACCTCCGCGCGCGATTCCCAAGACGTTCCGGGCGCAAACAAAAAAGGGGATACGCCAGAAAGCGTATCCCCTTGTGTCCTGGTGGGCCGGGTGGGGTTCGAACCCACGATGTCCTCTCGGAGGTGGATTATGAGTCCACTGCCTGCAACCAGCACGGCGTCCGGCCCGGGATGCATCGAATAGCGCACCCGACGGGACGGCTATTCTACTGCATGATCCGGCCCGCAGGCGAGCGCGGCGTTCGGGACGAAGGGGAAAGACAGGGCGGAGGAGTATCCTGTTTCGATCAGAGCGCCCCCTTTGAACGGAGCCTGTTCCATGGATACCCCCGCCGCCATCCCCGCGGATACCCCGGTCAACCCGTACCTCTGGCCCGAGTTCATCAAGGCGGTGCGCAAGGAAGTGGCCCCGGCGCTGGGCTGCACGGAGCCGATCTCGCTGGCGCTCGCCTCCGCCATTGCGGCGCGAGAACTCGGGGCCGTGCCCGAGCGCATCATCGCCCGGGTGTCGCCGAACCTGATGAAGAACGGCATGGGCGTGACCGTGCCGGGCACGGGGACGGTCGGGCTGCCGATCGCCGCCGCCGTCGGCGCGCTCGGCGGCAATCCGGATGCGAAGCTCGAAGTGCTCAAGGACCTGCGGCCGGAGACCGTCGCCGCCGGCAAGGCGATGCTTGCCGAACACCGGGTGCAGGTCAGCATCGCCGACGAGCCGAACATCCTCTATGCCGAGGCGCGGCTGGAAGCGGGCGGGCACTGGGCGCGGGTTTGCATTGCCGACGCCCATAGCAACGTCGTGCGCATCGAGAAAGATGGCGCGACGCTGTTCCAGGCCCGGTCCACCGGCGATGCCGCGCAGGCCGCCTACTCGCTGGCCGGCGCGAAGGCGCGCGATGTCTATGACTTCTCGACCCTCGCGCCGTTCGCCGACATCGCATTCATCCTCGACGCCGCACGGCTCAACGATGCGCTTTCGCGCGAGGGCATGTCGGGGGACTACGGCCTGCACATCGGTGCCACCATGGCGCGGCAGATGCAGAAGGGCCTTCTGTCGGACGGCCTGCTGACGCAGCTCCTGATCCGCTCGACCGCGGCGTCGGACGCGCGCATGGGCGGCGCCACGCTGCCGGCGATGAGCAATTCCGGCTCGGGCAACCAGGGCATTGCCGCCACCATGCCGGTGGTGGTCGTGGCCCGGCATGTGGGGGCCGACGACGAGACGCTGGCGCGCGCGCTGATGCTGTCGCACCTGATGGCCGTCTACGTGCACGGCAAGCTGCCGAAGCTGTCGGCGCTGTGCGCGGTGACCACGGCGTCGATGGGCGCGGCCTCGGGCATCGCCTACCTGCTGGGTGGCGGCTACAAGGCCGTGGCCATGGCGATCTGCAGCATGATCGGCGACATTGCCGGTGTGATCTGCGACGGCGCGTCGAACAGTTGCGCGATGAAGGTGTCGACCTCCGGCACGGCCGCGTACAAGGCGGTGCTGATGGCGCTCGACGACTCGCGCGTGACCGGCAACGAGGGCATCGTCGCCGACGACGTCGATGCCTCCATTGACAACCTGTGCGCGCTCGCCTGCGGCAGCATGCTGGAAACCGACCGCCAGATCATCGAGATCATGACGCGCAAGAACGACTACTGCTGATTCGGGACATACCCTCGGAGGCATCGGCCGGCGCCACATCGAATCGCCGGCCGCTGCTATAGATGGGGCTTTCCCCCAACAGGAACGCCCCATGACCGCACGCATCCAGCCGCTGGCCTCGACCGACCTGCCCGCGCTCGAAGACCTCGTCGCCTCCGCCGGCTACCGTCCCAACGCGCTGATGACGATGGCGAAGCATCCCACGCTGCTGCCGGCCATCCTCCAGCTCGTGCAGTCGACGGCGCGCGCGACAGGGGAGGTCGAGCGCGAACTGCGCACGCTGCTGGCCTGCGAAGCCTCGCGCAACGCCGGCTGCTTCTATACGACGACCCACCTGGCCCACTCGGTCCACCACCAGGGCGTGCCGCTGGCCAAGCTCGCCGACCTCGACCGCTACGCCACGTCGTCCCACTACACCGAGCGCGAACGCGCCGCGCTGGCGCTGGCGACGGTCGGCGGCACGCTGCCGATGGGCGACCCGGCGCCGGCCTTCGAGCGCGCGCGGCGGCATTTCTCCGAGGCGGAGTTGCTCGAACTGGTTGCTGCCGTCGCGACGTTCGGCTTCTTCAACCGCTGGAACAGCCTGATCGGCTCGGAACTGGAAGACGTGCCCGGCGAACTGGTGGAACAGGTGGGCTGGCTCCAGGCGATGCGGCGCGCGCGGCAAGGCGCTGCCGCATGAGAAAAAGCCCGGACGGCTTCGGGGCCGTCCGGGCTTTGCCACTGAGTCCTGGCAGGACGATCAGAACCTGTGGCGGATGCCGACCATCGTGCCGAACTGGTTGGTCTTCTCGCCGCTGGCGAACGTCTTGCCGGTGAAGCCGTCCAGCGTCAGGGTCGATGCCAGGCCATTGTCGGCCTGGTTCATCGCGTACGCGGCCTGCAGGTAGACGTCGGTGCGCTTGGACAGCGCGTAGTCGGCCAGCGCCACGAACAGCCACGGGTTGGTCTTCGCGTTGCTGAGTTGCTTCATGTTCTGGTAGTAGGCGGCGCCGGTCAGGGTCAGGGCCGGGGCGACCTTGTAGCCAAGGCCGGCCCAGTACAGGCTGCTCGCGACCGAATCGCCGGTCACGCTGGACTGCAGCCAGCGATAGCCGGCATAGACCTTGGCCGGGCCGAAAGCATAGGTGCCGGCGAGCGAGGCACGCTGGATCTTCGTGTCATGCGCCGTCTCGGGCTGGTAGAAGTCGTACACGCCGCCCACGCTGAACGGGCCGGCCGCGTAGCCCAGCGACGCGGCATACTCGCGGCCGAGTTTGCTGTCGCCGGCCTTCTCGCCGATGCCGTTGACGGTGTCGTAGCCGAAGCTGTACAGCGCGGAGGCCGTCAGGCCGCCGAAGTTGCCGGAGTACTTCAGCGAATTGTCGGCCCGGCTGCCCATGCCCTTGTCCATCGTGTAGATGGAGTAGCGGCCAAGGCCCATCGGGTCGTACGCCACGCTGAAGTCGAACAATTGGGTCTGATGGCGACCGAGGGTCAGCGTGCCGAAATTGCCCTGCAGGCCGGCAAACGACTGGCGGTTGAACAGGCGGTCCTTGCTGGCGGCGGCGCCCGTGTCGATGTTGAAGCCGCTTTCGAGCGTAAAGACCGCCTTCAGGCCGCCGCCCAGGTCCTCGGCGCCGCGCAGGCCCCAGCGCGAGCCCGACAGGTTGCCCGACTGCATTTGCATCACGCTGCTGCCGCCGCTGGTCGGCTTGGTCAGATATTCGACGCCGACATCGGCGATGCCATAAAGCGTGACGCTCGATTGTGCCTGGGCGCCAGTCGAAGCCAGGACGGCGGCGGAAATCGCGAGCAGCTTGAATTTCATTTCTTTCCTCGATATTGGTGTTCGCAAGACCGTCTTGCGATGGCGGCAATTATCGAAGGCGATTCTCGTGGCTCTCAATACGGCGCTGGAAATGCGTTGTGAATAGGAAACCTGTAGGCGCTCTTGGAAGTTACTGTTAAATCAATGGGTTGCACTTGATTATTGATCGGCTGCAACAAGGATTTCGAAAAATAAAATGCGCGTGGAGCCGTGGGGCATGCGCCGGGATAGAATCACCCGCCCGGGATTCGACACCCCTGGTCATCTGACTTGAAAGGCCGCTTCGCGCGGCCTTCTTTTTTTGGATCGGATGATTATTGATATTGTCTGGCGTCAAAATTGAAGGAGCGGGAATAATGGGTATCTTGCGCTGATCGAATAAAATACGCTGGCGGGCGAGATATTCGAGTCGTAGCTTGTGTCAAATCAATCCGAGCATTATCCCGGCCGCGGGGTCCTTCCGTCCCATTCCATCGGAGTCGCCGCGAATGGGTGATGGCAACGCCCACGGTGCAGTGCAACAATGCGGGGCGGCGCCAGCGCAACGGTGCTGTACCACTTTCGCCCCGCCTCGCTCCCCCCGGCCGGCGGGGCGCTTTCCTCCCCCCTGCCATCTCTCTGCAACACCGCAGCAATAGGCTGTCTCTTGCCTGTTCAGTGCCTACGCTCTGGTGCTAGAATCTAAGTCTTTGATTCTCATGGGCAAATGCCGTCATCCGGCGAGCCCGCCCCGGAATGCCGCCAGCCACTGCCTCTTGTGTGCTGTCTCCGGCCCGGGATTCCTTCGAGACGCGTGTCCCTTGTGACGGGTTCGTTACCCACTGGGTTCGCCTCCCGAGGACACCGACACCATGACCACTACGACAACTACCGACCAGTCCGCAGCCGAACAGACGTTTGAAAGTTTCGGGCTGGACCCGCGCATCCTGCGGGCGCTCACAGACCAGGGCTACACCAAGCCCACGCCTATCCAGGCGCAGGCCATCCCGGTCGTGCTGCTCGGCAAGGATGTGATGGGCGCCGCGCAGACCGGCACCGGCAAGACCGCCGGTTTCGCGCTGCCGATCATCCAGCGCCTGCTGCCGCTGGCCAGTGCGAGCGCCTCGCCGGCGCGCCACCCGGTGCGCGCGCTGATGCTGACGCCGACGCGTGAACTGGCCGACCAGGTCTACGACAACGTCGCCCGCTACGCGCAGCACACCGACCTGCGCAGCACGGTGGTGTTCGGCGGCGTCGACATGAACCCGCAGACCGATGCCCTGCGCCGCGGCGTCGAGATCCTCGTCGCCACGCCGGGCCGCCTGCTGGACCACGTGCAGCAGAAGTCGGTGAACCTGTCGCAGGTGCAGATGCTGGTGCTGGACGAAGCCGACCGCATGCTCGACATGGGCTTCCTGCCCGACCTGCAGCGCATCATCAACCTGCTGCCGGCACAACGCCAGACGCTGCTGTTCTCGGCGACCTTCTCGCCCGAGATCAAGAAGCTCGCGTCGAGCTACCTGCGCCAGCCGGTGACGATCGAGGTGGCGCGCAGCAACTCCGCCAACGAGAACGTCCGCCAGACCGTATTCAAGGTGGAGGACGGCCACAAGCAGGCCGCCGTCGTGCACCTGCTGAAGCAGCGCGCGGCGCAGGAAAAGTCGCGCCAGTGCATCGTCTTCGTCAACAGCAAGATCGGCTGCTCGCGCCTGGCGCGTCACCTGGAGCGCGAGGGCATCAACGCCGCCGCCATCCACGGCGACAAGACGCAGACCGAACGCATGCAGACGCTGGAAGGGTTCAAGTCGGGCACCATCGACGCGCTGGTCGCCACCGACGTGGCCGCGCGCGGGCTCGACATCCCCGAGATGCCCTGCGTGATCAACTTCGACCTGCCCTACAGCGCCGAGGATTACATCCACCGTATCGGCCGTACCGGCCGCGCCGGGGCGACGGGCGATGCCCTGTCGATCTACGTGCCGGGCGACGAGCGCTACCTGAGCGATATCGAGAAGCTGATCAAGCGCCAGATTCCGCGCGCCGAGCTGGAAGGCTTCGATCCGACCGGCTCGCGCGCCCGCGCCGAGACGCGCAACGGCAACGGCTATCGTGGCGACCGCGGTGACCGCAGCGAGCGGCCCGCCAATGGCGAGGACGCGGAAGCGCGCCGCCAGCGCGCCGACGTGCGCCGCAGCCGCAGCGAGGAGGACCGTCCTCCGCGCCGCCAGGACCACGGTAACTCCCGTGGTGGCGCCTTCCGTCCGTCGGACGATCCGTTCTTCTCGCGCCCCTACGAGCCGACCGGCGGCGCCGCTGCCAAGACCGCCGAAGACGTGGCAGCGGCCACGCTGGCCCGTGGCCGCCAGGGCCCGCGGCGTCCGCTGGCAGCGCTGCTGGGCGGCGTGCCGCGCAAGAACTGACGCCCTTCAGTCGTTTCGCATGGGCAGGCGCTCCAGCAGCGCCTGCCAGTCCCGCGTGGCCTGCTTCAGCCAGGCCTCCACAGTCCCTTCCCGATTGACCAGCCCGAGGTGCGCCCCGGCCTGCCGCAGCGCATCGAGCGGTGCCGTGGTGTCGATGGCGGTCGCGCCGCTCTGCTTGCTGAGCTTTTCTCCCACCGCATTCACCACCACCGGCACGTGCAGGTAGGCCGGCACCGGCAGGCCGAGCAGGTGTTGCAGGTGGATCTGGCGCGGGGTGGAGTCGAGCAGGTCGGCGCCGCGCACGATGTCCGTGATGCCCTGCAGTCCATCGTCGACCACCACCGCAAGCTGGTAGGCCCACAGGCCGTCGGCCCGGCGCAGCACGAAATCCCCCAGTTCACTCGCGAGGTCCTGGCACTGCCGGCCTTGCCAGCGGTCGTCGAAGCAGATCGTGGCGGCCGCGCCGTCAGGCACCCGCACCCGCCATGCGCGCGGCAGCTTGCCGTGCAGGCCGCCGCGGCAGGTGCCGGGGTAGGCGAGGGTCTGGTGGCGCTCGCGCACGTGGACCAGCGAGTCGGCGATTTCCTTGCGCGAGCAGCCGCAGGGGTAGACGTGACGGGCGGTTTCCAGTCTCAGGAGGGCGTCGGCGTAGTGGTGGGTCCGGCGGCTCTGCCAGGCGGGCGGCTCGTCGGCATGCAGGCCGAGGCGGTCGAGCGTGAGGAGGATGTCCTCGTCGGCGCCCGGCACGCAGCGCGGATGGTCGATGTCCTCGATGCGCACCAGCCAGGTGCCGCCGTGGGCGCGGGCATCGAGCCAACTCGCCAGTGCGGTGACCAGCGAGCCCATATGGAGCGGGCCGGTGGGCGAGGGGGCGAAGCGTCCGCGATATTTGTTGCCGTCACGATCGTCGCGATCGTCACGATCGTCGCCACGGCCCGCGCGTGCGATGTCAGGCGCCATGATCCGATTGCGGCAGCAGCGCCTGGGCCAGGCGCGGGTCTTCGAGCTTGCGCGTCCACCATTGCAGCGCCTTGCCGCGCGACGTGGTGCGCCATGCCACCTGGAAATTGCCCGGGGCGCGGACTTCCACCGTCTCGCGGGCGCGCAGCACGCCGCTCTCGATGTGCGGCTGCGCCATGGTCGCCGGCAGCCAGCCGCAGCCGAGGCCGCGGATCTGGGCTTCGAGCTTGTCGCGCATGGTGGGCACCACCAGCACGTCCTGCCCGGCGAGTACGCCGTGGGTGCGCGCCGGCAGGTTCTGCGAGGTGTCGCCCACGGCCACGATGCGGTGCCGGGCGATCTGCGCCATGCTCAGCGGTCCTTCCTCGCTCGCCAGCGGGTGGTGCGCCGCCACGGCGAAGACGAAGGGAAGGCTGCCGAGCGGACGGGTCTGGAAGCCTTGGGTGCCGGGGGCGTCGTAGGCCCCGCCGATGATCAGGTCGGCCCGGTTGGCGACCAGCGCGTCCCACACGCCGCCCAGCACCTCCTTGCCGAAACGCAGGCGGGTGGCCGGGTTCTCGTCGTAGAAATCCTGGATGACCGGCAGCAGGGCGCGGAAGTTGATGAGATCGTCGACCACGATGGTCAGCATCACTTCCCAGCCGGTGGCGAGCCGCTTGACCCTGCGGGCGAGGTCGTCGGCCGCGCGCAGCAGGTGGCGGCCCTCGTCGAGCAGCGCGCGCCCGGCAGGCGTCAGCTCGGCGCGGTGGCGGCGGCGGTCGAACAGCAGGACGTCGAGGTCTTCTTCCAGCCGCCGCACCACATAGGTCAGCGCCGACGGCACCTTGCCCATCTCGTGGGCGGCGGCGGCGAAGCTGCCCTTGCGGTCGATGGCGTCCAGTACTTCGAGCGATTCCAGGGAGAGGGCCATGTTCAGATATTCTGAATGACTGCTACGCAGAACGGTCTGCCAACTATACGCCCGTCCGCCTAGACTTCATAGCATTCAACGAACCTTGCCATGAGGAGGCCATCAAAATGATTGAAATCCGACGCTCGGCGGAACGCGGTTATGCGGACCACGGCTGGCTCAAGTCGTACCACAGCTTTTCGTTTGCCGACTACTACGATCCCAGCCACGTCCAGTTCGGCCCGCTGCGGGTGATCAACGAAGACCGCGTGGCGCCCGGCATGGGCTTCGGCACGCACGCTCACCGCGACATGGAGATCATCAGCTATGTGCTCGAAGGGGAACTCGCGCACGAGGACAGCATGGGCAACGGCAGCGTGATCCGTCCCGGCGACGTGCAGCGCATGAGCGCGGGCACCGGGGTGCGGCATTCGGAGTACAACCACGCCGCGCATGACACCACGCACTTCCTGCAGATCTGGATCCAGCCGGACCGCACCGGCATCGCGCCCGGCTACGAGGAACGCCGCTTCGAGGCCGGCGACAAGCGCGGCAGGCTGCGCCTGATCGCCAGCGCGGACGGCGCCGAGGGCTCGGTGCGCGTCCACCAGGATGTCCGCATCCACGCCGGGCTGTTCGACGGCGACGAGGCCGCCACGCTGTCCATCGGCCCGGGCCGCCGCGCCTACGTCCATGTGGCGCGCGGCAAGGTGACGGTGAACGGCCAGGCGCTGGCCGTCGGCGACGCGGCGAAGCTCGAAGGCGAGGGCCTCGACGTGGCCCTTTCTGGGGGCGAGGACGCCGAAGTGCTGGTCTTCGACCTGCCCTGAATCGCCGGCGATGACCACCCGTCGGCAGGGTGACGAGTGGCCGGACGGCGTCGCCGTCAGATCGCTGTGCTATCTTCTGGCTATCGATTTGCGCACGGCCCGGCACTTGCCGGGCCGCGTCGCCGTCCTGACGTCACCCTGCTCGCGAGATGACTTTCGTATCCGTCCTGCTGGCGCTCATCGCCGAACAGTTTCACGCCCTCGGGCACAATAACCCGGTCTACGAGATCGTCCGCGCACTGGCCGGCCGCGCCGAGCATGCGCTCGACACCGGCCGCCCGCGCGATGCCGTGCTGGCATGGCTCGCCGCGGTGCTGCCGCTGACCCTCGCGGTCATCGCGGTGCACTACCTGCTGGCCTCGATCAGCGTGGCGCTGACGCTGGCGTGGAATGTCGTGCTGCTGTACCTCACGCTCGGCTTCCGCCAGTTCTCCCACTACTTCACCGACATCCACGAGGCACTCAACCGCGACGACCTCAGCGGCGCGCGCGCGCAGTTGCACGCCTGGACCGGCATCGACACCGTCGACATGCCCGTCACCGAGATCGTGCGGCATACGCTGGAAGCGGCCATCGTCGCAGTGCACCGGCACGTGTTCGGCGTCTTCTTCTGGTTCCTCGTGCCGATCGGTCCCGGCGGGGTCGTGCTGTACCGCACCGCCGAGTACCTGAGCCGCCACTGGAACGAGCCCTCCACCGAACGCAGCCCCGCGCTGGGCCGGTTCGCCGCACGGGCGTTCTATGTGCTCGACTGGATTCCCTCGCGCCTGACGTCGATCGGCTTTGCCATCGTCGGCAACTTCGAGGATGCGGTGTATGCGTGGCGCAACCATGCGCAGAAGTGGAACGACGCCGTCAATGGCGTGCTGCTCGCCAGCGGCGGCGGTGCGCTCGGCGTGCGCCTCGGCGCGCCGCTGCCGGAGGAAGACAGCAGCGTGGTGCTGCGCACCAGCCTGGCCGGCCCGGCGCTCGACTACGCGCCCGGCGTGCACGAGGAAATGGGCCCCGAGCCGGTGCCGCCCGAATTCGGTGTCGATCCGGGCGTGCGCACGCTGCAGTCGGCAATCGGACTGGTGTGGCGCGCGGTGGTGCTGTGGATGCTGCTGCTGGCGATGCTGTCGCTGGCGGTCTGGGTGGGTTGATCGTCGGCCCCGCCTGTGCGGGGCGACGAGTCTTGCGAGACTTACCAGGGCTTCTGCTGCTGCGACTCGTGCAGCAGTTGCGCGTACAGCTCGTGACGGCGGGGCGAGATGTCGCCCTGCCTGATTGCCGCCAGCACGCCACAGCCCGGCTCGTTGGTGTGGTGGCAGTTGTAGAACCGGCACTCCGTGAGGCGCGGCCGGAACTCCGGGAAGGCGCGTTCCAGCATGCCTTCGCTCAGGTGGTACAGGCCGAATTCCTGGAAGCCCGGCGAATCGATCAGGCAGCCGCGCTTGCCGTCCACGATGCCCCAGTCGGCCGGCAGGTGGTACAGCCGGGTGAAGGTGGTGGTGTGCTTGCCCGAGTCCAGCTTGGACGAGATCTCGCGGGTCTGCGCTTCCACGCCCGGGATCAGCAGGTTCAGCAGCGACGATTTCCCCATCCCCGACTGGCCGATCAGGATGCTGGACAGTCCGGCCAGCCTCGGCTTGAGCAGGTCCAGCGCCGCCTCGGGCGCCCCTTTGACCGACAGTTCCAGCGTGTCGTAGCCCAGTCCCGTGTACAGCGCCAGCCGCTGTCTCGCCGTCGCAAGCCGGTCGGGCAGGTCGGTCTTGTTCAGCACGATCAGGGGCCGGATTTCCATCGCCTCCGCCGACACCAGCGCGCGGCCGAGCAGGTCTTCCGAGAAGCCCGGCTCGGTCGCCAGCACGATCACCACCTGGTCGATATTGGCGGCGAGCAGCTTGGACTTGAACTGGTCGGAGCGGTGCAGCAGGTTCTTGCGCGGCTGCACGCCGGTGATCACGCACTGGTCGGCGGCGGCGGACTCCACGTTGACGTGGTCGCCCACGGCGCACTCGCTCTTCTTGCCGCGCGGAAAGGCGTGGATGTGGCTGCCGTCGGCCAGTTCCACCACGTAGTGGCGGCCGTGCGCGGCGATGATGAGCGCGCTCTCGCTCGCCGCGGGCGTCTTGATGCCGCCTGCGGTGCGGTGTCGGGAGACGCGGCTCATGCGTGGGCCAGCAGGCGGTCGATCCGCTGTGCCGCAGGAGGGTGCGAGTAGTAGAAGGCGCTGTAGATCGGGTCGGGCGTGAGCGTCGAGGCGTTGTCCTTGTAGAGCTTCACCAGCGCCGAGACGAGATAGTCGGCCCGGGTCTGGTCGGCGGCGAAGGCATCGGCCTCGAACTCGTGCTTGCGCGAGGACTGGCTGGCCAGCGGCCCGAGCAGGAAGGTGAACACCGGCAGCGTCAGCACGAACAGCACCAGCGCCAGCGCATGGTTGGACGTGCCGAGGTTGGGCGCCACGCCGAGGCCCGTATAGAACCACGTGCGCGCCGACAGCCAGCCCAGCAGGGCGAGGAAGACCAGGCTCAGCGCGAAGGTCACGGCGATGCGCTTGGCGACGTGGCGGCGCTTGAAGTGCCCGAGTTCATGCGCGAGCACGGCCTCGATCTCGTCGCCGTCGAGGCGCGACAGCAGCGTGTCGAAGAAGACGATCCGCTTGGCCGCGCCGAAGCCGGTGAAGTAGGCGTTGCCATGGGCGCTGCGCTTGCTGCCGTCCATCACGAAGAGGCCCTTGCTGGCAAAGCCGCACTTGCGCAGCAATGCCTCGATGCGCGCGCGCAGCGACTCGTCGGTCAGCGGCTCGAACTTGTTGAAGAGCGGCGCGATGAAGGTGGGGAACACCACGAGCAGGACGAGGTTGAAGGCCATCCAGACCAGCCACGTCCACACCCACCACATCGACCCGGCCTGGCCCATCAGCCACAGCACCGCCAGCAGCAGCGGCAGGCCGAGCACGCAGCCGACCAGCGTCATCTTGACGAGATCGGCCAGCCACAGGCCGAACGTCATCTTGTTGAAGCCGAAGCGCTGCTCGATGCCGAACTGGCCGTAGAGCGAGAAGGGCAGTTCGGCGATGCCGCCGATCAGCGCCACGCTCGCCACCAGTGCCACGCCGTAGGCATAGCCGGGCCCGAACACGCCGAGCCAGAACTGGTTGAGCGCCTGCAGCCCGCCGAACATGGTGAAGCCGAGCAGCACTGCCGCGCCTGCCAGCACTTCCAGCATCGACAGCCGGGTGCGGGCGATGGTGTAGTCGGCGGCCTTCTGGTGCGAGGGCAGGGCGATGGAATCGGCGAAGCGCGCCGGCACGGCATTGCGGTGGCGCCCGACGTGGCGTACCTGCCGGGCCGCCAGCCAGAGCTTGGTGAGGACCATCACGACCAGCGCGGCCAGGAAGACGAGGGTGAACAGCGGGGTGGACATCGGAGAGGGGGCCCTGAGAAATTTCAGACCTGTATTCTGACTGCATACGGGGATGCGGGCGTCAGGTCTTCGGATTCAGTGCCATGCGGACCACATCGGACCGATGCGGCGCTGGCGGATATGCGAGAATTATATGTTGTTCGCGCCGGGCAGCCTTCGCGCCACTTCGCCCGCGCTGCCACGCCTTCCTTTCCTTCCGAGCCAGACCAGTCCACGCCGTCCATGTCGACCCAATCCCCCGCCGCCAAATCCGTCAAGAGTGAAAACAACCTGATCTGGTTGGACATGGAGATGACGGGCCTGTCGCCCGAACGCGACCGCATCATCGAAGTCGCGGTGGTCGTCACCGATTCCGAACTGCACATCCTCGCCGAGGGCCCGGTGCTGGTGATCCACCAGCCCGACGCCGTGCTCGACGCCATGGACAACTGGAACAAGGGCACCCACGGCCGCTCGGGCCTGATCGACAAGGTCAAGGCCTCGACCTTGACCGAGGCGCAGGCCGAGGCCGAGCTGCTGGCCTTCTGCAAGCGCTGGGTGCCGGCGAGCAAGTCGCCCATGTGCGGCAACTCGATCTGCCAGGACCGCCGCTTCATGGCGCGCTACATGCCGAAGCTGGAGGCGTTCTTCCACTATCGCAACCTCGACGTGTCGACGCTGAAGGAACTGTGCCGGCGCTGGGAGCCGGCGATCCACAAGGGGTTCATCAAGCGGCAGCTGCATACGGCGCTGGCGGACATCCTCGAGTCGGTGGAGGAGCTGAAGTACTACCGCACGCATTTCATCCGGCAGTCGGCGGTGGAGGCGGCGGTGGAGGGTCCGGCCGCCCCCGAGGCGCCCGCAGCCTGACTGTTTCTCCCCTCTCCCCGTGGGAGAGGGGCGGGGGTGAGGGGCGGCGGTTAATCTGGCGACGACGCCGGCTTGATGCGCCTGCCCTCACCCCCAACCCCTCTCCCAAGGGGAGAGGGGAGCCCGCCAAGCACCGGCCTCCCTCCGCCCCATGCTCGCCCGCATCGTCTCCATCATCACCCCGGTCATCCTGATCATCCTGGTCGGCTGGCTGTACGGTCGCAAGGCCCACCCCGACATGGCCGGCATCAACCGCGCCACGCTGGAAGTGATTGCGCCGCTACTCGTGGTGTCGGCATTTGCCTCGAAGGACTTCGTGCTGGCCGACCAGCTCGTGCTGCTCGCCTGCGCGGTGGTGATCGTGCTGGGCTCCGGCGTGCTGGCCTGGGTGGTGGCGCGAGCACTTGGCGCCGACCCGCGCACCTTCGTCCCGCCGATGATGTTCAACAACTGCGGCAACATGGGACTGCCGCTGTCGGTCTTTGCCTTCGGCCCGGCCGGGCTGGCGCCGGCGGTGGCGCTGTTCGCGGCGTCGAACCTGCTGCACTTCACGGTCGGCCTGAAGATCGTCGACCGCCACGCGTCGATGGCCCGGATCGCCCGCAATCCGATGGTGCTGGCGACCGTGGCCGGCGTCGTGCTGGCGCTGGCGCGGCCGTGGTTCTCGCTGCCGGAGCCGGTCTACGAGTCGGTCAAGATGCTGGGCGACGCCACCGTGCCGCTGATGCTGTTCGCGCTGGGCGTGCGCATGAAGGACGTCTCGCTGCGCAACTGGGGGATGGGGGTGATGGGCGCGGTGGTATGCCCGCTGGCGGGCATCGTGGTGGCGCTGGTGCTGGTGCGGCTGGTGCCGATGTCCGACCTGCAGCGCGGGCTGCTGTTCGTCTTCGCCGCGCTGCCGCCGGCCGTGCTCAACTTCCTGGTGGCCGACCGCTTCCGGCAGGAGCCGGACCAGGTGGCCTCGATCGTGCTGCTGGGCAACCTGGCGGCGGTGCTGTTCGTGCCGGTCGGGCTATACCTCGGCCTGCGCTGAACCTGGCTTCCTGGCTGCCTGCCTTCCTGCCTTCACGGCTTCAGGGCTTCAGGGCTTCAGGGCTTCAGGGCTTCGGGCGAATCGCCTGCTTCGGCCGCCATGCCTTGACCATGGCCTCGTCGGTTTCCATGTACGGGCCGCCGATCAGGTCGATGCAGTAGGGAATGGCGGCGAACACGCCCTGCACGATGGCCTTGCCGTCGTCGCCCCGCAGGCCTTCCAGCGTCTCGCGGATGGCGCGCGGCTGGCCCGGCAGGTTGACGATCAGCGCCGCGTGGTCCGCCGTCTCGCGGATCACCGCCACCTGCCGCGACAGGATCGCGGTCGGCACGAAATGCAGGCTGACCTGGCGCATCTGCTCGCCGAAGCCCGGCATTTCCTTCGTACCGACGGCCAGCGTGGCCTCGGGCGTGACGTCGCGCCGCGCCGGTCCGGTGCCGCCGGTGGTCAGCACGAGGTCGCAGCCGGCCACGTCGACCAGTTCCACCAGCGTGCGCGAAATCCCGTCCTTCTCGTCCGGGATCAGCCGCTCCACCGCCTGCCAGGGCGAGGTCAGCGTGCGGCCGAACCAGTCGCGCAGGGCGGGAATGCCCTCGTCCTGGTAGGTGCCGGCCGAGGCGCGGTCCGAGATCGAGACGAAGCCGACCAGCAGCTCGTCCGGGTGGCGTCGCGCCAGGCGCTGGGTTGGCGTCATGCGTCGGGTTCCGGTTGGGATGGGGGTTCCTCGGCGTCGTCTTCCTTGTCGCCGTCGAGGGCAGACTTGATGGCCTGGAACAGCTCGCGGTAGTAGCGCGGCGGCTTGCCTTGCTCCTTTTCCCTGCGCGCGTTGCGGATGATGTTGCGCACCGCCTGCACGTCCACGTCGGGGTGCTCGCCGAGGAAGCGCGTGAGCGCGGCGTCGTCGGCCAGCAGCAGCTCGCGCCAGCGCTCGATCAGGTGCATGCGCGCCGTTTCGGCCTTGCTGGTGCCCTTGAAGCCTTCGAGGGCGCGCTTGATGGCGTCGACCTCGTCGTCGTCCAGGCCGCGCATGATCTTGCCGACGAACTGCATCTGGCGGCGCTTGCCTTCGTGGCTGTTGATGCGGCGGGCCTGGTGGATGGCATCGGCCAGCGCCTCGGGCATCGGCACGCGGGCCAGGCGGTCCTTCGCCAGCGCTTCGAGTTCGGTGCCAAGATCCTGCAGGGCGTGCATGTCGCGCTTGCGCTGCGACTTGCTCCTGGGCAGGTCGTCGTCGTCCTGCTCCGGGGCGAAAGCGCCGAAGCGGGAACCTTGGGGATTGCGGGAATTTCGGGTCATGGCCGGCATTTTATCTTGCTATGATTGCCCCTTGAACTTTCGAACACGACTGCCCTGCATGGACCAACACGTGGAAACTGCCGAACGCACCGAACTGAGCGCCTATTTCACCTATACCCAGTCGCAACTGGCCGAGATGGCGCAGGAAGTGCTGCGTGTGGCACGCGAGCTGGGCGCCACGGACGCGGCCACCGAGATTTCCGAAGGCAGCGGCCTGTCGGTCTCGGTACGCAAGGGCGAGGTCGAGACCATCGAGCAGAACCGTGACAAGGTAGTCGGCGTGACGGTGATGATCGGCAAGCGCCGCGGCAACGCCAGCACGTCCGATTTCTCGCCCGCCGCATTGCGCGCCACGGCCGAGGCAGCTTACAACATCGCCCGCTTCACGGCCGAGGACGACTGCGCCGGGCTGGCCGAAGAGGAACTGCTGGAGCGCAACCCGCGCGACCTCGACCTGTTCCATCCGTGGACGGTCGATGCCCAGGGCGCCATCGAGATCGCGCGCCGCTCGGAGGCCGCGGCCTTCGCCGTGTCGCCGAAGATCCGCAACAGCGACGGCGCCAGCGTGTCGGCGCAGCATTCGCAGTTCGTGCTGGCGACCTCGCGCGGTTTCATGGGCGGCTACCCGTACTCCCGCCACTTCATCTCGTGCGCACCCATCGCCGGCAGCGGCAGCGGCATGCAGCGCGACGACTGGTACTCGTCCAAGCGCTCGCCGCTGACGCTGGCCGAACCCGAGGCCATCGGCAAGTACGCCGCCGAGCGCGCCCTGGCGCGCCTGAACGCGCGCAAGCTCTCCACGCGCCGGTGCCCGGTGCTGTTCGAGGCGCCGCTCGCGGCCGGCCTGCTTGGTGCCTTCGTGCAGGCGGTGTCGGGCGGGGCGCTGTACCGCAAGTCCACCTTCCTGCACGACACGCTCGGCAAGGCCGTGTTCGCGCCGCATATCCAGATCCACGAGCGCCCGCACGTGCCGGGCGCGATGGGCAGTGCGCCGTTCGACGAGGAAGGCGTGCGCACCCACGCGCGCGACGTGGTGCGCGACGGCATCGTCGAAGGCTATTTCCTCTCGACCTACTCGGCCCGCAAGCTCGGCATGAAGACCACCGGCAACGCCGGCGGCTCGCACAACCTGACGCTCTCCAGCGACCTGACCGAGGCCGGCGACGACTTTGCCGGCATGCTGAAGAAGCTCGGCACGGGCCTGCTGGTCACCGAGCTGATGGGGCAGGGCGTGAACTACGTGACCGGCGACTATTCGCGCGGCGCGTCGGGCTACTGGGTGGAGAACGGCGTGATCCAGTACCCCGTGGAAGAGATCACGATTGCCGGCAACATGAAGGAGATGTTCCAGCAGATCGTGGCGGTGGGCGCGGACGCACTGGTGCGCGGCACCAAGGAAACCGGGTCGATCCTGCTCGAGCAGATGACGATCGCGGGCAACTGAGCGTCTTTCGCCCCAATGCAAAACGGCAGGCCGCGCGCCTGCCGTTTTGCTTTTTTGCTTTATTCCTCGCCCGACGGTGGCCGGTCGTAGGTCACGAACGAATAGTCGAAGCCGTTGGCCGCCGAATGATGCGTCTCGCGCGCCGTTTCGATCCACTGCTTCGGGTCGATGGCCGGGAAGAACGTGTCGCCCTCCACGTCGGCATCGATCTCCGTCACGACCAGCCGGTCGACGCTCGGCAGGGCCTGCTCGTAAAGCTGCGCGCCGCCGATCAGGAATACCTGCTCCACGCCCACGCACAGCCGCTGGGCATCGATCAGCGAACCGACCACTTCCGCACCCTCGGCGCGCAGGTCCGGGTTGCGGCTGACCACGATATTGCGGCGGCCCGGCAGCGGACGGCCGAGCGACTCCCACGTCTTGCGGCCCATGACGATGGGCGAGCCCATGGTGACGCGCTTGAAATGGGTGAGATCCTCGGGCAGGCGCCAGGGGAGGGTGTTGTCGCGCCCGATGGTGCCGTTGCGGGCACGGGCGACGATGATGGTGAGCAACGTCATGATGGAGAGCGGAAAATCGACCGGGCGGATTATAGCGCCCGCGGCAACCCCGCCGCCGGGCGTAGCCAAGTCCGCCGGACGCCCCCATACTTGGTCGTTGCGCCCCCACGCCAACCGATCTCGCGGTAGAGAGGAGCCCTCGCATGGACATCAAGACCATCGTCGTCGAACTCGGCGGCGACGCCGCCCAGGAAGCCCGCCTGCAGGCGGCTGTCGACATCGCCCGGCTGTCGGGCGGCCACATCGTCGGCGTCACCGCCACCGGCTTCCGGCTCGAAGCCTTCCGGGGCGCGGGCGACGAACTCGGCCGCTACGCCGAACTCGCGGCCCGCAAGCTCCAGGAAGCCAGCCAGCAGGCGGCCGACGGCTTCCACCAGTCGGTCGAGCGCATGGCGCCGGGCCAGGCGTGCTCGCATAGCGCGGTCGACGAGGAACCGGGCTGGGCGCTGGCGCGCGCTGGCCGGGTTGCCGACCTGATCCTGCCGGCCAGCCCCCAGGTTACGCCGCCAGCCCCGACCGCGATGGCGCATTCGGCGGAATACGTGCTCATGCACGCCGGCCGCCCCGTGCTGGTCATGCCGCCCGGCGTCCGGCTGCGGCGCGACGGCCATGTGGTGGTCGCCTGGAACGACCGCCGCGAAGCCGCCCGCGCGGTGGCCGACGCGCTGCCATGGCTCGCCGCCGCCAGCCGCGTGACGGTGGTGACGGTCGACGAAAACGGGGGAGGCCAGGGCGGTGGAGATGGCGACGGCGCCGCGCTGCTGACGTACCTGGCACGGCACGGCATCGCCGCCGAGGTGCGCCGCGAGGCCGGTCCGGCCGGCGAGGTGGTGCTGGCCACCGCGCGCAGCCTGAAGGCGGGACTACTGGTGGCCGGCGGCTACGGCCACTCGCGCGTGCGCGAGCTGGTGCTCGGCGGCGCCACGCGGGCGCTGCTGCGGAATGCGGACATCCCGCTGCTGCTGTCGCACTGACAGGCCAGGGTCTGTTCAGGCCCTGGCGATCAGACCGCGACCGGTGCCTTGATGGCCGGGTGCGACTGGTAGCCCACCAGCTCGAAGTCCTCGTAGCGGTAGTCGAAGATCGACTCGGGCTTGCGCAGGATCTTCAGCGTCGGTAACGGCAGCGGCTCGCGCGAGAGCTGCGTCCGCACCTGCTCGTAGTGGTTGCTGTAGATGTGGCAGTCGCCGCCGGTCCAGATGAAGTCGCCCACGTCGAGCCCGCATTGCTGGGCGATCATGTGCGTCAGCAGCGCGTAGCTGGCGATGTTGAACGGCACGCCGAGGAAGATGTCGGCGCTGCGCTGGTAGAGCTGGCACGACAGCCGGCCGTCGGCCACGTAGAACTGGAAGAACGCGTGGCAGGGCGGCAGCTTCATGCGCGGGATGTCGGCCACGTTCCAGGCCGAGACGATGAGGCGGCGCGAATCCGGATTGGCGCGGATCTGCTGCATCAGGTCGGTGATCTGGTCGATGTGGCGGCCGTCAGGCGTCGGCCAGGAGCGCCACTGCGAGCCGTACACCGGGCCCAGTTCGCCGTTCTCGTCGGCCCATTCGTCCCAGATCGTCACGCCGTGTTCCTGCAGCCAGTGCACGTTGGTCGAGCCCTGGAGGAACCACAGCAGTTCATGGATGATCGACTTCAGGTGCAGCTTCTTGGTGGTGACCACCGGGAAGCCTTCGCGCAGGTCGAAGCGCATCTGGTAGCCGAACACCGAGCGCGTGCCGGTGCCGGTGCGGTCGGCCTTTTCGGTGCCATGCTCGTACACATGGCGCATGAAGTCGAGGTACTGTTTCATCGGCGCGCGGGCGGGTCCTGTCCTGGAAAGTGGCGCGGACGGGGCCAGCCCGTCCGCGTGATGGGGCATTTTATCGCATGCCCCGGCGAGCCGCCCGAGGCGGCTCCAGGCAGCCCCCGATGGGGCCAGGGTGGTGGCTTTACTGTTGTTGCGCTACCGCTGCGTGCTGCTTCTTGGCGAGATATCCCGCGCCCAGCACGCCGACGATCACCACCAGCACCGTACCCCAGTACAGCAGGCCGCTGGCGGCGAAGAACTCCTTCACCAGCGGCTCGCGCACGATCATCTTGCCGGCCGTCAGCGCCAGCACACCCGCGCCCACATAGATCACGGCGGGGAAGCGCGCCATCAGCCTGAGCACGAGGCTGGAGCCCCACACCACGATGGGGATGCTGATCAGCAGGCCCAGCACCACCAGCAGGAAGCTGCCGTGCGCGGCGCCGGCCACGGCCAGCACGTTGTCCACGCCCATCACGGCATCGGCGATGATGATGGTTTTCATGGCGCCGAACAGCGTGGTGGCGGCCGCGCCATGCCCCTCGCCGTCGCCCTCGTCGGCCAGCAACTTGTAGGCGATCCAGACCAGCGCCACGCCGCCCACCAGCATCAGGCCGGGGATCTTCAGCAGCCAGACCACGCCGATGGTCATGGCCGAACGCACCACCACCGCACCGATCGTGCCCCAGACGATGGCCTTCTTCTGCAGTTGCGGGGGCAGGTTGCGCGCCGCCAGCGCGATGACGATGGCGTTATCGCCCGCCAGCACGAGGTCGATGACGACGATGGCCAGCAGCGCCGACAGGAACTGCATCGTAAACAGATCGGTGAACCACTCCATGAACTCTCCTCAGGTCGAATCTATGTTGACGTTTCGACTGGCGACATGGAGTGCGGGAGTAGGGACGATCGACGCCTTTGCAAACCATGAAGCCAGGTCGCAAAGGTCTTGCTCGACGTCGGGCGCGGTCTGCGCGCCAGGGTCTGCACAACCGGGGATGGGTATCCCGTCATGACGATTGTGCGGCGGGGCGGGGCCCCGGAGCTACTCCCCTTTGAAGGGACGCGGCCACCACCGGCAACCGCGCTGGGCGCCATTATAAGGGAAGCCCGCGTACCGTGCGCGTGGCGGCGCATCTGGCAGTTTTTCCGGCAAGTGCACGCCGAAACACAATGAAACAAGGGCGCAGGGCGCGATGCCGGCGGAGCGCCTATGCTTGGGGGATCGGCGCGCGGCCGAAGGGCACCAGACAGCACAGGATGCTCCTCCCACCGCCGACGCGCGCAGCAGACCCGCGCGCCGCTGGGGATTCACATTACCCACCGACTTCAAGGACACGTCATGCCGGCTGCCCCCACACCGTTGCATCGCGAAGTTGCCCGCTCCAATCACCACCCCGCCACAGACCGTCCCACAGACTCCGGTACCCACCACGACAGCAAGCCGCCGGTCCTCCATATCGGCCACGCCAACGGCCACGACCGCATCGGCCCGCAGCCCGAGTTCATCCAGCAGTACCACGAAGACAGCCACGCGCTGCGCGAAGAGATCGTCAATGGTCTGCGGCGCGAGCAGGCTGCCGTCAGCCCCAAGTTCTTCTACGACGTGCTCGGCTCGCGCCTCTTCGAGGCCATCACCGACCTGCCCGAGTACTATCCCACGCGCACCGAGGCATCGATCTTCGCCAGCGCGGCGCCGGCCATTGCGGCGCGGGCCGGCAGCGGATGCGTATTGATCGACCTCGGCGCCGGCAACTGCCAGAAGGCCGCGCGGCTCTTCGGCAGCCTGCAGCCGGCGCAGTACGTGGCGCTCGATATCTCGGTCGACTTCCTGCGCGGTACGCTGACCTCGCTCCAGCAGCAGCATCCGCATATCCCGATGATGGGGCTCGGCGCCGACCTGTGCGCCACGCTAGACCTCCCGTCCAGCCTGCGGCGCGGGCGGCGGCTGTTCTTCTATCCGGGGTCGAGCATCGGCAATTTCGCGCCCATCGAGGCGCTGGCGCTGCTGCAACGCCTGCGCGGCGCGGCCGTACGCGGCGACGGTGTGCTGATCGGCGTGGACCTGCGCAAGGACGAACCCACGCTGCTCGCCGCCTACGACGACGCCCTCGGCGTGACCGCCGCCTTCAACCGCAACATGCTGCGCAACCTGAACCGTATCGTCGGGACCGATTTCTCCGTGGACGACTGGCGCCACGTGGCGAGCTTCGACGACGACGCCTCGCGCATCCAGATGCACCTCGCCGCCACGCGCGACGTCACCGTGAGCTGGCCCGGCGGCACGCGGAGGTTCGCGGCGGGCGAGCGCATCCATACCGAGGACTCGTACAAGTACCGCACCGAGGCGTTCGCACTGCTGCTGGAATCGGCCGGCTTCGACGATCCGGTTTGCTGGACCGATCCGGGCGGCTGGTTCGCGGTATTCCACGCGCGAGGTTAGGGCTGCTGGAGGGCCGCCAAGGGCGGCGCGAGGGTCGGGCGCGGGCGATGTCATAATCGTTGCATTCCCTGCCTGACATTCGCGGATCGTCCCCATGAGCGGCTTCTCCATGCTTCCCGACCTCCACCACCGAGGCGGCAATACCCTGTGGGCGGACGCGCGCCGCCTGCCGCGCGAAGGGCTGGCCCAGGCGCTGGTTGAGGCGCGCAACCGGACGCTGGCGTGGCTGGGTGCCTTCGGCCAGACCCGCAAGGGCTGGACCCTGCCGCGCCAGTACGACGCCGATCCCCCGCTGTGGACCCTCGGCAACATCGCCTGGACCGCCGAATGGTGGTGCCTGCGTGGCGTGCATGAGGTGGAGCGCGACGGCGTGCGCCTGCGGGTGCCAGCCGAGCCGAGCCGGCTCGATGGTGCCGACGAATGGTTCGACGCCGGCCGCATCGGCCCCGACGAGCGCTGGGAGATCACGCTGCCCGACGTGGCCGAGGTCAAGCGCTATGCCGCCGCCGTGCTCGACGGCCTGCTGCGCCGCATCGCCCTGCTGCCCGACGACAGCGACTTCATCCTCTATCCTTTCCGCCGCGCGCTGTATCACGAGGACACGCAGGCCGAAGCCATCGCCGCGCTGCTGCAGGCGCTCGACATGGCGCCGGTCGAACCGGCCGTGCAGGTGCCGTCGATCTCCATGCCGCACGCCGGCGCGCTGCAATTCCCGGGCGGGCGCTTCACGCAGGGCTGGACCGAGCCCGGCGGCCTCGCGCTGTCCGACGAACTGCCGCCGCTGGCTACCTACCTGCCGGCCTTCGAGATGGACGCCACGCTCGTGAGCAACGCCCAGTACCTCGAATTCGTCGAGGACCACGGCTACGAAAACCCTGCGTGGTGGTCGGCCGGCGGCCAGCAATGGCTGATGATGCAGGAGCGTTCGGCGCCGCGTTACTGGGCCCGGCATCCCGAGTCGCGCGCGTGGATGGTGTCGCGCTACGGCTCGCTGCGTACGCTCAATCCCGACGAGGCGGTACGGCACGTCACGCTGTACGAGGCACAGGCGTGGTGCCAGTGGGCCGGGCGCCGGCTGCCGGACGAAGCCGAGTGGGAACTCGCCGCGCGGCAGAATCGCGGCCTGCACTGGGGCTTGCTGCGCGAATGGACCGCCACGCCCTACGAGCCGTATGGGAAATTCACCGCGCAGCCGCCCGACGACGCCCTGGCCGAGCGCTTCGGCACGCATCAGTCCGTGCGCGGCGTGTCGTTCGCGAGTCCGGCGCGCCTGCGCCATCCGTGCGCGCGCTCGGCGCTGCTGCCGGAGAACGATTTCGCGTTCGTGGGATTCCGCAGTTGCGCTGTCTAGCGGTCGGCCCGGGGTCAGCCCGGCACGGGCGTGAACGGCGGCGCGTCGTAGCCCACGCCGCGTTTCGCCGCGTCCGGGTCGGAGGCGTTGATGCCGCCGTGCAGGACGCTGGGCGCCTTGCTGTCGGGCGCGAGCAGGCTCTTCTTCAGGCGTCCGCCACGGACTCTGGACATGGCGATCCGGTCGAGTTCGCTGGATTCAGGCAGGTCGCGGACGAGTAGCTTGCTCATGGTGGCACCTCTTTATCTCTTTGTTGTTCGACCCCTGCGTGAGTGATCTTGATCGTCCTTCCCGAGGCGGAAGCGGCGGTTTGTGATGAATACGCAGCAGTATCCGTGCCAGTGAAGCGGGCCGTGACGCAGCATCTTGCGCAGAGCGAGGCGGGGCAAGGGTTTGCGTGGAATCGGGATGGACGCGGCAGGGACGTCCCGGGCCCGGGAAGTTGGCGTCGGCCCGGCACCTGTGCACGTGTGTCGGAAGCATTCCAACGCTTTTGACGCGGCGCCCGCCCCAAAAACAAAGGGCCCCCGGAAAATTCCGGGAGCCCTTTGTCAGCGAACCGATGTGCTGCCTTGCCAGGCCTGGCGGCGCATTGCCACCAGGTCAGCCAGTCAGCGTCGGCGCCAGATTAACGCTCGTAGCGCGAACGGCTGTTGCGCTGGCCGCCGCCGAAGCCGCTGCGGGCGCCGTCACGGTTGCCGAAGCCGCGGCTTTCGCCGTTGCCGCCCGTGCTGCCACCGTTGTTGCCACGGTAGCCGCCGGCGTTGCCGCGATCACCGAAGCCACGATCGGCGCTACGGTCGCCGAAGCCGCGCTGTTCGCCGCCACGGTCGCCGAAGCCACGGTTGCCGGCATCGCGGTTGCCGAAGCCGCCACGGTTGCCGTCGGCCTGGCCGCGGTAACCGCTGCCAGCGCCGGCGTCACGCGGGCCGAAGCCGCGGTTGTCGTCGCCGAAGCTGCGCGGCGCGCCGTCGCGGGCGCCGAAGCCACGGTTGCCGTCGCTCGAGAACTTGCGGTCGCCGAAGCTGCGTTCGCCGCCGGCATTGCCGCCGTTGCCACGGTAGCCGCCGCCGTTGTTGCCGCGATAGCCGCCACCATTACCGCCGCCGAAACCGCCACGGCCGCCGCCGCCCGGCTTGCCGCCGCCGAAGCCGCCGGCACGGGGCTTGGGCGAACGACGCGGTTCCAGGCCTTCGATCACCGAAGCGTCGACGCGGTTATTGGTGAAGCGCTCGATACGGCGCCACTGGAAGGTGTCGTTGTGGTTCACCAGGTTGATGGCGACGCCCGAGCGGCCCGCGCGGCCGGTACGGCCGATACGGTGGACGTAGTCTTCCGCCTGCTTGGGCAGGTCGAAGTTGACCACGTGGGTGATATCGGGCACGTCGATGCCGCGCGCGGCGACGTCGGTGGCCACCAGCACGCGCAGGTTGCCGCGACGCAGAGCCGTCAGGGTGCGGTTACGCGCGCCCTGGGTCATGTCGCCGTGCAGTGCGCCGGCCGAGAAACCGGTGTCCGAGAGACGTTCGGCCAGCGAGTCGGCATCGCGCTTGGTCGCGGTGAAGACGATGGCTTGCTTCAGCGTGGCATCGCGCAGCAGATGGTCGAGCAGGCGCTCCTTGTGCGACATGTCGTCGGTCCAGTGCAGGCGTTGCTCGATATGGCTCTGGTCGGCCTTGGCGGCGGCGATCTCGATGCGCTGCGGGTCCTTGAGCTGGCGCGAGGCGAGCTGGGCGATGCGGGCATCCAGCGTGGCCGAGAACATCAGCGTCTGGCGCGAGGCCGGGGTGGCGGCGACGATGGCGTCGATGTCGTCGGCAAAGCCCATGTCGAGCATGCGGTCGGCTTCGTCGAACACCAGCATGTCGAGTGCCGACAGGTCGATGCGGCCGGCGTCGATATGGTCGAGCAGGCGGCCCGGCGTGGCGACCAGGATGTCAGGCATCTTGGACAGCGCCGCGAGCTGCTTGGGGTAGGGCATGCCGCCCAGGATGCTGGCGCAGACGATGCGGCGCAGGTTGCGGCCGTACTTGGAGGCGGCCTCGGTCACCTGCAGGGCCAGTTCGCGCGTCGGCGTCAGGACCAGCAGCGCCGGCTGGGCCGGCGACGGACGGGGGCGCTTGCCCTTCATGCGCTTGGCGGGCTCGGTCGGGCGCTGCACCGTCGGCTTCTCGCTGATGCGCTGGATGGCGGGCAGCATGAAGGCAGCGGTCTTGCCCGAACCGGTCTGGCTCGAGACCAGCAGGTCGCGGCCGGCCAGGAAGAGAGGAATAGCCTGGGCCTGGACGGGCGTCGGCTGGTTGTAGTTGGCTTCGGCCAGGGCGCGCAGGATGGCGGCGTCGAGGCCGAGGGCGGCAAAGCCGTTTTCCACGGCGGGCGCTTCGGCTTCTTCCTGTGCCGGGTTGAGCATGGCGTCGAGCTTGTCGAGCGGGCTCACGGCGGCGGAAGTGATGGAAGCGTCAGCGGCGGAAGCAAAAGCCTGCTCCGCACGGGTATCGTGCTGGGTCATGTCGTATTGGTATTAAATGCAAGGCACCCCCAAACCAGTCAGGGGTGGGCGCTGTGCAAAGTCTTTAAAAAGGCTTCGGCGCCAATCGGTAGGCCGTTACGACAGACTCAGCTGGCAGTACGGCGGCAGGCAGGGCAGGCAGGCTGGCCGGGATCGATGCGGTGAGGCGGTCGAGCCGGGCTGGCCGTAGTCCCTGGCAGGCAAACAACCTTTCGGGTTGTTCATCAGGATCGGAGACGAGGCGACGTCAGGTGAGCGGGGCGTTCTGTCGAAGACACTGTCGCTGGGACAGCAGCGGCGCGCAGAGAAGGAGGGCAGCGGATGCGCCTTGGCAGGGAGCCAGGCGAGTGGCGGAACTCACAGTGCGAAACTCACGAGGCGCGAGTATAACAGGATTGCAAAAATTCTGCTGCAGTGCGATACACGAAAAAGTTTTGGGATCTGTCGGGGTGCCGGCATCACTTTTTCGGGGGTGCATGACGTGGCCGCCACCGGGCCAGCGCAGCCGGGGCAAATCATGACAATTTGGTGGCTGCATCCAGTTGAATCCCTGTGCCGCCTTCCTATACTGCCAGCACGGGCCCTTGCTGGCCCGCCTTGGGGGCGGACAAAAAAGCTCCAGCTGACTTTCCACGGCAGCACTTGGTTCTGCCGCTCGCCGTCAGCCGTCAGGCGATCACCGCAACGCCAGGATTCCCACGACTCTCCGGATGGTCCGGAAAGACTTTCGCGTCATGCGCGGAATCATAGGAATCCCAGAGCATGCGACCATGAAAGCCCTACGGCTGCCGGTGTGACCCGGAAGGCCCGGACCCGTCCGCAACCTGGCCCGCCATGTCTGGCGGGCTTTCCGTTTGTGGGTCCGGTATTCGCGTTTCTCCAGTCTCCCCGGTTTCCCAGTGTCCCCGGTTTCCCCGGCTCAGCCGAGATCCCCGGCCACGATGCGCGCCGCCTCGGCGATCACGTCATCGCGCCACTTCGCGTCGGGCGACGTTTGCGTGTAGTAGACGGCAATGACCAGCGGCGAGGCATCCGGCGCAGGCCATGCCACGGCGATGTCATTGGCGGTCCCGTAGTCGCCGCTGCCAGTCTTGTCGCCCACCTGCCAGCCGGCGGGCAGTCCGGCGCGGATGCGGCGCGCGCCGGTGGTATTGCCGCGCAGCCAGTCCTGCAACTGGACGCGGGCGGGCGCGGAGAGCGCGTCGCCGAGGGCGAGGCGCTCCAGCATGGCGGTCATGGCGGCTGGCGTGGACGTATCGCGCGGATCGCCGGGAATGGCCGTGTTGAGCGAGGTCTCCCAGCGGTCGAGGCGGAAGGTGGCATCGCCCACCGTGCGCGCGAAGGCCGTCACCGCGTCGGGGCCGCCGAGCATCCGCATCAACGCGTTGGCTGCCGAGTTGTCGCTGTACTGGAGCGCGGCTGCGCACAGGTCGGCCACGGTCATGCCGGTCCCGACATGTTTCTCCGTGACAGGCGAATAGGCGACCAGGTCCGACTGGCCATAGCGCAGGCGGCGCTGCAGGAGGCCGGGCTCGGTGCCCTGCCGGTGCAGCACGGCGCCGGCGAGCACCAGCTTGAACGTGCTGCACAGCGGGAAGCGTTCGTCGGCGCGATAGGCCAGGGCGCTCCCGGTGCCGGTATGGCGCGCAGCCACGCCGAGGCGTCCGCCCGCCTGGCGCTCGAGTTGGGCGAGGCGCGATTCGGCATGAGATGGCGCTGCGCGGACAGGGAACGCAAGCGGGAGGACGGCGGCGGACAGGATCAGGCGGCGGCGAAGCGTATCGGGCATGGCCGGGTCGTCGGTTCGGGAAAGCGGTGGATGCGAGGGGGAGGCGGAGAGTCTGGGAGGCGGAGAGTCTGGGAGACGGAGAGGCTGGGAGGCGGAGAGGCTGGGAGACGGCGTGTCTGGGGCGTTGGTCCCGCCGGCAGGAATCGAACCTGCATTTCACGCTTAGGAGGCGCGTGTTCTATCCATTGAACTACGGCGAGCGACCAGGCTTCGCGGCATGGCGGCCTGACTGGCCCGCGAGCGGAAGCAGGGGCGGAGTATAGCAAACCTCACGCCCCCCGGGCCCGTTTTGGCGCGTCTCAGCTCCGGCGACGCACCATCCCGTAGATCACGAGCAGGACGATCGCCCCGATGATCGAGGCGATCCATCCGACCGGCTGGCCCGGCATGTACCACCCGGCGGCGCGGCCGACATAGCCGGCGATCAGGGAGCCGGCGATGCCCAGCACGATGGTCATGATCCAGCCCATGCTGTCGTCGCCGGGCTTGATGGCCCTGGCGATAAGGCCGACGATGAGGCCGACGAAGATGGTTCCGATGAATGACATCATGGATGCTCTCCCGATGGTGGCAGGCGGACAGGGGCGCGCCTCGCCAGTGCATCTTGCCACGGTTCGCCTCGCCGGCAAATGGTGGCTGCGGGCCACGCGACCCGGACTTCGTCCCGGCTCCGTTCCCTCCTTTCCACCTTCTCAACCATTTGTGGGATTCCGCGCGCCCCGGCCGGGTGGAATACTTCTTCCCATGCCCCACGCCTCGATCCTCATGTCGAAGCATGGGCGAGACGGCAGGCCGAAGGGGCCGCAGTCGTCGGCAGGCGGATGCAGTCGAGACACGTTCTCCTCCGTACCCCCCTAACCGGTGGTTGCCCATCTCCCCCGAAAGGCCTTGAATGTCGCTGCCGCCAAAAAAATGCTTAAGGCAGAAACAAGAAGTGTGAAAAGCCAAAGGCAAGGCAGGTCGCTGTAGCCCGGTACGCCGGCATCGATGCCAGTGCGCGCAGGGTTTGGTCAGGGGAGCGGTATGAGCGAGAAAGGCACCATTGCCGGCCACACAAGCGAGACGTGGCTGGGTTCCCAGGCGAATGTCACCGAGGCGCCGGTCGCCCGGGTCTGGCAGGACACCATCGCCGCCGCCGACCAGGCGCTGGAAGAAGCCACGCGCATCCAGCGGGGGGTGCAGCACAACCTCAAGCTGATGCAGGAAGTCCGTAACCTGCGCGAAGAACTGCGGCAAGCGCAGGCCGAACTGGATCGCTATCGCGGCATGCATGCGCGGGCCGTGGCCGGCATGCGGCAGATCGAGGGCGACAGCGCGAGCGAGCACTCGCGGATGCAAGCCGAACTGGACCAGATGGCCATCCGCCATCGCGTGCACAAGCTGCTGGGCGAGCACTACGCGCTGACCGCGCTCGATTTCGACGCGGCTACCTACGCGCAGCACCGCGATCGGGTATTGCAACACGTGCTGTTCCAGCACCGGCACGGCGTCGCGCTGGAAGAGATCCGCGCGGCGGACATCTCGTTCCTGCTGCTGTAGCGATCAGCGCGCGGCGGCGCGCGGGCGCAGCAGGATCAGCGCCAGCATGCCGCCGACGATCCCCCAGAAGGCGGAGCCCACCCCCGCCAGCGTCATTCCCGAGGCCGTGATCATGAACGTCAGCAGCGCCGCGTCGCGCTCGCCGGGCGTCTGCATGGCGGCGGTCAGCCCGTTGGCGATGGAGCCGAGCAGGGCGTAGGCGGCCGCGGCCACCACCAGCGCCTTCGGGAACGCGGCGAACAGGGCCGCGATGCTCGCCGCCAGCACCCCCGCAATCAGGTAGCCGATCCCGCAGACCACGGCGGCCGTGTAGCGACGGTCCGGATCGCGGTGCGCCTGCGTGCCCGTGCAGATGGCAGCGGTGATGGCCGCGAGGTTGATGCCGTGCGAGCCAAACGGGGCGAGGATGGCCGAGGCCAGCCCGGTCACGGTGATCAGCGGGGAGGCAGGCACGCGGTAGCCGTCGGCGCGCAGCACGGCGAGGCCAGGAATGTTCTGCGAGGCCAGCGCGACCACGAAGAGCGGAATGGCGATGCTGATGAAGGCCTGCAGCGAGAACGCCGGCGTCGTCCAGACCGGCATGGCGAGGGCGAAATGGAAGTTGTCGAAATGGAGCTGGCCAAGGAAGCCGGCCAGCGCCACGCCGACCAGCAGCACGCCCGGCACCGCATAGCCCGGCCACCAGCGCTTGCCCGCGAGGTAGGCGGCGAACATCGCCAGCATCAGCACGGTCTGGTGCTCGGCCTGCACGAAGACCTCGACGGAAATGCGGAACAGGATGCCGGCCAGCAGCGCGGAGGCGATGCTCGCGGGGAGGATCTTCATCAGGCGGTCGAACCAGCCGGTCAGGCCGGCGGCGGTCATCATCAGCGCGGCCAGCAGGAAGGCGCCGATGGCCTCCGGGTAGGGCACGCCCGCCAGGCTGGTAATCAGCAGCGCGGCGCCGGGGGTGGACCAGGCGATGACGATGGGCACGCGCATCGCCAGCGACAGTCCCAGCGTGGTGACGCCCATCCCCACCGACAGCGCCCAGATCCACGACGTCACCTGCACGTCGGTCAGGTGCGCGGCCTGCCCGGCCTGGATCATCAGCACGAGCGAGCTGGTGTAGCCCGTCAGCATGGCGACGATGCCCGCCACCACGGTGGAGACCGAGAGGTCGGACAGCTTCAGCGGGGTCGAGGGGGAGGCAGGCATGAGCGCTGGGCAATGGGAGTGCGGCGGCCGACATCTTCGCATGCCGCGCCGCCCCCACGCCAGCCGCCGTCCGTCGGCTGGTCTCAGTCGGCGACCTTGTCCGACGGGTACTTGAAGGAATCGCGCAGCAGGTAGCTCATCGGAATGTCGAGCGTGATGTTGTGCGGCGGGATCGGCGACTGGAACCACTTCTTGTAGAGCTTCTGCGTGTCCTGGTCGTAGATGGACGACACCAGCGCCTTGTCCACGACCTTCTTGAACTCGGGGTCGTGCTTCGACAGCATGATCGCGTACGGCTCGACGGTCAGCATGTCGCCGGTCACGGTGTAGGCGGACGGGTCCTTCGCATTGGCGCGCAGGCCGTAGAGCAGCACGTCGTCCATCACGAAGGCATCGGCCTTGCCGGACTCGACCATGGCGAACGCCTCGGCGTGGTCCTTGGCCTCGATCACCTTCAGTTGCATCACGCCCGACTCGTCGAGCTTGCGCACCATGGCCAGCGGCGTGGTGCCGATGGTGGAAACCACCGTGCGGCCGCGCAGGTCGGCCCATTTGTGGATGCCCGAGCTGGTCTTGACGATCATGCGGCTGCCGGCGATGTAGTGCGGGATGGTGAAGGCCACCTGCGCGCGGCGCTCGCTGTTGTTGGTGGTGGAGCCACACTCGAGGTCGGCCTTGCCGTCGGCCACCGCCGCGATGCGGTTGGCCGGCGTGACCGGCACCCATTCCACCTTCAGCGCCGGCATTTTCAGCGCGCCGCGCACGGCGTCGGCCACCCGCAGGCAGAGATCCACCGCGTACCCCATCGGCTTGCCGTCGACCACGAACGAGAACGGCACCGAGCTTTCGCGGTGGGCGATGCGGATGACGCCGCTCTGCTGGATGTGCTGCAGCACCGGCCCGCTCACGCTGACGGGTGCGGGCGGCGGCGTGACGGCGTGGGCCGGTCCGGCGGCAAGTGTGGCGATGGCAAGGGAGAAGGCGGAGAAGGCAGGAAAGGCGTGATGCGCCGCGACGCGCGGCGACGGACCGCGCCCGATGCGGCGCGGCTGACCCGGTTTCGACATGTGATGCCCCGTACAAGATGAATGGAAATCCACGGCTGGCTCGTGGCCGCCGCCCGGGCCGGATGGGTCCGGCTCTGATCTGTGTCGTACTGATGGAGTGACGGGGCATTGTTCCATGTCCAGTACATGGCCGACAACCGAGGACCCCCTCGGTGGCCGTCTCGCGTGCGGGCCGCGCAACGGTGCCGCGCGCCGCGCCGCGCAGGGGCTTGACGGCCGCGCGGGTGCTGCTTCGTCGGCCTGCCCGCTGTCCGACAGGACTTTCCCTTACGGGATTCATCTGACTGGAGCCGGCCGCGCGGCGTTGTTATGCTTCAACCGTGCCTTGCGAGCAGGGCACCGAGGAGAGACTTCCGGGCCCGCCCCAACAAGCGGGCCCTTGTTTTTTCTGCGGGCGGCCCCGGCGGCTGCCTGGCGGCACCGTCCGTCCACTCGTCTACAATTCGGGGCCTGACCCAGCGCTGCGCCGGCACAGAGGCCGCAGTCGCGCCAATCCTCTCCGCATTCCCATGGCCCTGTTTTCCATTTCCGACGCCCAGCTTGCCTTCGGGCACGTGGCGCTGCTCGACCACGCCGACTTTTCGCTGGAGGCGGGCGAGCGCGTCGGCCTGATCGGCCGCAACGGCTCGGGCAAGTCGTCGCTGCTGAAGATCGTGGCCGGACTGGCCGCGCCCGACGACGGCCTGATCGCCCGCCAGAGTGGCGTGACCTCCACCTATGTGCCGCAGGAGCCGCAGTTCGACGCCGGCATTACGGTGTTCGACGCCGTCTCGCAGGGCATGGGCAGCGCCCACGACCTGCTGGTGCGCTACGAAGACGCCGCCACGCGCCTGGCCGAACATCACGACGAAGCGACGCTCGCCGAACTCCATCGGCTGCAATCCGAACTCGACGCCGCCGGCGCCTGGCAACTCCGCACCCGCGTGGAAACCGTGCTGGCCAGGTTGGGGCTCGACCCGCACACACGCGTCGACGCCCTCTCCGGCGGCCTGCAGAAGCGCGTGGCGCTGGCGCAGGGCATCGTCGCCGAGCCCGACATCCTGCTGCTCGACGAACCCACCAACCACCTCGACGTCGACTCCATCGGCTGGCTCGAGGACATGCTGCTGGCCTTCCGCGGCAGCGTGCTGCTGATCACCCACGACCGCGCCTTCCTCGACCGCGTGGCCACCCGCATCGTCGAACTGGACCGTGGCCGGCTGGTGTCCTTCCCCGGCAATTTCGCCGCCTTCCAGGCCCGCAAGGCCGAGCTGCTGGCGGCCGAGCAGGTCGAGCAGGCCAAGTTCGACAAGCTGCTGGCGCAGGAAGAGGTGTGGATCCGCAAGGGCGTGGAGGCGCGCCGCACGCGCAGCGTCGCCCGCATCCAGCGGCTGGTGCAGATGCGCACCGAGCGGGCCGCGCGGCGCGAGGTGCAGGGCAACGTGAAGCTGGAGGTGTCACAGGCGGACCGCTCGGGCAAGATCGTGGCCGAACTGGTCGACGTGAACAAGTCCTATGGGGACAAGGTGGTCGTGCGCGACTTCACCGCCACCATCCTGCGCGGCGACAAGGTCGGCCTGATCGGCCCCAACGGCGCCGGCAAGACCACGCTGCTGCGGCTCATCCTCGGCGAACTGGCGCCCGACAGCGGCACCGTGCGCAACGGCAGCAACATGCAGGTGGCCTACTTCGACCAGATGCGCAGCCAGCTCGACATGGAGAAGTCGCTCGCCGACACCATCAGCCCCGGCAGCGACTGGGTCGAGATCAATGGCCAGCGCAAGCACGTGATGAGCTACCTGGGCGACTTCCTGTTCGCGCCGGAGCGCGCGCGGTCGCCGGTCAAGTCGCTCTCGGGCGGCGAGCGCAACCGCCTGCTGCTGGCGCGCCTGTTCGCCCGCCCCGCCAACGTGCTGGTGCTCGACGAGCCCACCAACGACCTCGACATCGACACCCTCGAACTGCTGGAAGAACTGCTGGAGGAGTATCCCGGCACGGTCTTCCTGGTCTCCCACGACCGCGCCTTCCTCGACAACGTAGTGACCTCGACCCTCGCCGCGGAAGGCGAGGGCCGCTGGCGCGAGTCGGTCGGCGGCTACTCCGACTGGCAGGCCGCTTCAGCCCGCGCCGCGGCGCTGCAGGAAACTAAGCAGCCGGAAGCCAGGGCCGCCGAGGCGCCCAAGGCCCAGGGCCGCGATGCGCGCGGGGCGAACCGCACCGTCAAGCTCTCGTACAAGGAGCAGCGGGAACTGGACAGCCTGCCGGAACGCATCGCGTCGCTCGAAGAAGAACAGAAGACGATCACGGCCCAGTTGGCCGACGGCTCGCTGTACGCGAGCGACGCGGACAAGGCCGCGCAACTGGCGACCCGGCACGACGAGATCGAGATGGAATTGCTGGAGGCGCTGGAGCGGTGGGAGGTGCTGGAGGCGAAGAGCCGGGGGGAGGCTTAGTCGCCGATGCTCTGGCTCATGGGCAACGGCAGGTGTTTTCGTTTATTGCGTTTTTCGTTTGTTTCGAATAGCATGACTCACATTGTAGCGTAAGCCCCCCGGAGTCAGTCATGCCCCATACCGCGATGGCCGAAGTCGCCCTGCCTGTCGAGCGCGAGGTGCAAGCCGCTGTTCAGGGGCAGCGGGCCCTTGCAGCCTACCTTGCGACGAGGCTCGAGACCCAGCGCATCCAGATCTTCGATGACAAGAACGAAGCGCATCAGGTCGAGCTTCCGACCTCTGCGCTTCGCCTGCTGATCGACATCCTCGCCGAGCTGGCCGACGGCAATGCGGTCAAGGTGGTCCCGGTTCACGCCGAACTGACCACGCAGGAGGCCGCCGACCTTCTCAACGTTTCGCGCCCGCATCTGGTCAAGCTGCTGGAATCCCATGCGTTGCCCTATCACAAGACCGGCAAGCACCGGCGCGTGCGGTTCGCCGACCTGATGCGCTTCAAGACGGAGCGGGACCAGAAGAGCGAACAGGCGATGGAGGCGCTGGCCCGCCAAGCCCAGGAGCTTGGACTGGGCTACGAATGAGGAACTCCACTTTCACGGCGATCTACGACGCCTGCGTGCTATATCCGGCGCCGCTGCGGGATTTCCTCATGTGGCTGGGCCTGTCGGGGCGCTTCAGGGCGCGGTGGAGTGCGGCCATCCATGCGGAATGGAAGCGCAACCTCCTGAAGAACCGCCCGGACCTGACTGTGGAGCAGGTCGACCGCACGGCGGCCCTCATGGACCGGGCGATCCCGGATGGCCCGGTTACCGGCTACGACGACCTCATCGCCGGACTGACCCTGCCGGATGCCGGCGATCGCCATGTACTGGCGGCCGCAATCCGCTGCAACGCCAGCGTCATCGTGACATTCAACGAGCGAGACTTCCCGAACGAGGTACTGGCGGACTTCGGTATCGAAGCCCAGCACCCTGACGTATTCGTGGAGAATCTGTTTGATCTTGACCAGGCTGCTGTCGTCGCGGCGGCGCAGCGGCAGCGCAGGCAACTCAGGCATCCTCCGATCGCGGTGGAGCGATATCTTGAAATCCTGTTGAAACAAGGGCTGGTGCAGACCTGCAGATTGCTAGCGACTTGTCGCGCAATGCTTTGACAGACGTCCGGCTAGCTACACAGCGCAATCACCATATTGGTCAGATCGACCATGAAGGCAGGCCGCAGGTAGGCGAGGAAGACCAGCGCCAGCACCGATGCCAGCACCACCCACCCCAGCAGCCTCAGCCCGGCTTGCCTCATGGCCCGCTTCAAGCCGCCACCCCTTCCGGCCGCGCCACCGCATGCTCCCGGATCGGCAGATTGATCAGCGCCGCCATCACCCCGAAGGCAATCGCCAGCATCCACACCGTGTCATAGCTGCCCGTACGGTCGTACAGGTACCCGCCCAGCCAGGCTCCGAGGAAACTGCCGATCTGGTGCGAGAAGAACACCACCCCCGACAGCATCGACAGGTACTTCACCCCGAACACCTGTGCCACGATCGCGTTGGTCAGCGGCACCGTCGACAGCCAGAGGAACCCCATCAGCGCCGCGAACAGCCACGTGCTGGCGGTCGACAGCGGCAGCAGCAGGTAGCCGGCGATCACCACCGAGCGGGCCAGGTAGATGAACGACAGCAGGTAGCGCTTGGGCATGCGCTGGCCCAGCGCGCCCGCCGTGTAGGTGCCGACGATGTTGAAGAGGCCGATCATCGCCAGCGCCACGGTGGCGATTTTCGGATCGGTCAGCCCGCGGTCCTTGAGGTACGGGGCGAGGTGCACGCCGATGAACACCACCTGGAAACCGCATACGAAGTAGCCGAGCGTCAGCAACTGGTAGTTGCGGTTGCCGAAGGCCTCGCGGATGGCTTCGCCGATGGTCTGGTGATGGACGCCCGCGGCGCCGTGGTCCTGCTGCGGCATGCGCAGCGAGAAGGCCAGCGGCAGCATCATGCAGCCGAGCACGGCCATGACGAACAGGGCGTTCTGCCAGCCGGTGCCCGAGATCAGCGACTGCTCCACCGGGATCATGATGAACTGGCCGAACGAGCCGGCCGCCGCCGTGATGCCCATCGCCCACACCCGCTTCTCAGGGCTTGCCACGCGGCCGATCACGCCATACACCACGCTGTAGGTCGTCCCCGCCTGGGCGATGCCGATCATGACGCCCGCGCCGGTGGCGAAGGCCGAGCCGCTGGTCGCCAGCGCCATCACCACCAGTCCGCCCACGTAGAGCAGGGCGCCGACGAGTATGACCCGGAAGGCGCCGAACCGGTCCGCCAGCCCGCCGGCGAAGGGCTGTGCGGCGCCCCACATCAGGTTCTGCAGCGCCAGCGCGAAGGCGAAGGTCTCGCGGTTCCAGCCGTGGGCCTGGGTAATCGGCAGGTTGAGCAGGCCGAAGCCGTGGCGGATGCCCATCGACAGGGTGACGAGCAGGCCGCCGCAGACAAGGACGGTGGTGAGGGAAAGCTGGCGGGATGACGGGTTCGGCATGATGGGGCTCGGGCGGTGTGCTGGTTGTCTTTTGTTAAGTACCTGGCGAATACGGCGGGAGTTTACTACCGGCCCGGAGAACCCGTACTGGCCCGGAATCCGCAACTCCTGTCCGATCCGCCAGCAGCCCCAAGTCCCTCATCCATTACAATGCGGTGCCCGCGCGAGCCGACACGGCCCGGCGCGCCGGCACCATCACTTTCGTAGCGACGCCATGGCGAGCAAAACCAGTCAGTACAGCGAATCTTCCATCCGGGTCCTGAAGGGCCTGGAGCCGGTCAAGCAACGGCCCGGCATGTACACCCGTACCGACAACCCCCTGCACATCGTGCAGGAGGTCATCGACAACGCCTCCGACGAAGCCCTCGGCGGCTTCGGCTCCGAGATCCTCGTCACCCTCCACCGCGACGGCAGCGTCAGCGTGGAGGACGACGGGCGCGGCATTCCGGTGGGCATCCACCCGGAAGAAGGCGTGCCGGTGGTCGAGATCGTCTTCACGCGGCTGCACGCGGGCGGCAAGTTCGACAAGGGCAAGGGCGGCGCCTATGCCTTCTCGGGCGGCCTGCACGGCGTGGGCGTGTCGGTAACCAATGCGCTGTCCACCCGGCTCGACGTGAGCGTGTGGCGCGACAGCCAGCATTCGACGCTGACCTTCTCGGGCGGCGATGTCACCGTGCCGCTCGCCTCGCGCAAGCTGGACCGCGGCGAGAAGAAGAATGGCACGCGCGTGCAGGTGTGGCCGGACGCGAAGTATTTCGACTCCGCCGCCATCCCGCAGACCGAGTTGCAGCGCCTGCTGCGCTCCAAGGCCGTGCTGCTGCCGGGCGTCAAGGTCACGCTGGTGACCGAGAAGACCGGCGAGAGCCAGACCTGGCAATACGACCAGGGCCTGAAGGGCTACCTCGTCGAGGCGCTGGCGCAGGGCAGCGGTGCCGAACTGGTGATCCCGATGTTCGAGGGCGAGCGCTTCGCCGACCCCGACGCCAACCCGGCCGACGACGGATTCGCCGAAGGCGAGGGCGCCTCGTGGGTGGTGGCGTGGACGGAAGAGGGCGCGCCGGTGCGCGAGTCCTACGTCAACCTGATCCCGACCCCGGCCGGCGGCACGCACGAGTCCGGCCTGCGCGAGGGGCTGTTCCAGGCGGTCAAGAGCTTTATCGAGATGCACGCGCTGCAGCCCAAGGGCGTCAAGCTGATGAGCGAGGACGTGTTCGCGCGCGCCTCGTTCGTGCTGTCCGCCAAGGTGCTCGACCCGCAGTTCCAGGGCCAGATCAAGGAGCGCCTGAACAGCCGCGACGCGGTGCGCCTCGTCTCCACCTTCAGCCGGCCCGCGCTCGAGTTGTGGCTGAACCACCATGTCGAGTACGGCAAGAAGCTGGCCGAACTGGTGATCCGCCAGGCCCAGGCCCGCACGCGTGCGGCGCAGAAGGTCGAGAAGAAAAAGGGCTCCGGCGTGGCCGTGCTGCCCGGCAAGCTGACCGATTGCGAATCGACCGACATCGCGCGCAACGAGCTCTTCCTCGTCGAGGGCGACTCGGCGGGCGGCTCGGCCAAGATGGGGCGCGACAAGGAATTCCAGGCCATCCTGCCGCTGCGCGGCAAGGTGCTGAACACCTGGGAAACCGAGCGCGACCGCCTGTTCGCCAACAACGAAGTGCACGACATCGCGGTGGCCATCGGCGTCGATCCGCACGGCCCCAACGACGAGCCCGACCTGTCGAACCTGCGCTACGGCAAGATCTGCATCCTGTCCGACGCGGACGTGGACGGCGCGCACATCCAGGTGCTGCTGCTGACGCTGTTCTTCCGTCACTTCCCCAGGCTGATCGACAGCGGCAATGTCTGCGTGGCGCGTCCGCCGCTCTATCGCGTGGACGCCCCGGCACGCGGCAAGAAGCCCGCGCAGAAACTCTACGCGCTCGACGACGGCGAACTCGTGGCGATCCAGGACAAGCTGCTCAAGGACGGCCACAAGGAAGGCGGCTGGCAGATTTCCCGGTTCAAGGGCCTCGGCGAGATGAGTGCCGCACAGCTGTGGGAAACGACCATGAACCCCGACACGCGCCGCCTGCTGCCGATCTCGCTGGGCGAGCTGGACCTGCCGCAGACCAACGATGTGATGAACATGCTGATGGGCAAGGGCGAGGCCGCGCAGCGCCGTACCTGGCTGGAAGAGAAGGGCAACGAGGCGGAGGCGGACATCTGACCGCCACGCGGGGGTGATGCAACATTCATTTCCACCCGGTGCGGGTACTCGCCGGGCGGATTCGTGGTCTGATTGTGGTTTTGGCCGGAACAGGCAGGGATAGCAGCATGGGTGAACAGCGGACGACGACGGGCAGGCGATGGCAACAGGCGGCAGCGGTCGCACTGGCGTTCGCCGCGCTCGCCTGGGCCGCGCCTGCCAGTGCCGCCCTGTACGGCTACGTCGACGAGAACGGCGACGCCCACTTCGCCAACGAGAAGCTGGACGACCGCTACCAGCTCTTCGTCCGCGAGGGGCGTGCGCTGAACTCGCTGAACGGCGTCGGCGGGGGCGGCCGCACCAACCCCGATGCCACGCCCCCGGATCCGGCCCAGCAGAAGCTGCTGCGCGCGCTGCTGAACCATCCGAACATCCCCAAGGTCGAGCCGATCATCCGGCAGGTGGCCAACGCCCACGACGTCGATCCGGCGCTGGTCAAGGCGGTGATGGCAGTGGAGTCCGGCTTCAACCCGTCCGCCGTGTCCGACAAGGGCGCCATCGGGCTGATGCAGGTGATCCCCGACACCGGCGCCCGCTTCGGCGTGAGCGCCGACACGCGCCGCACGGTCGGGCAGAAGCTGGCCGACCCGCGCACCAATATCTCGGCCGGCGTGCGCTACCTGAGCTTCCTGATGCAGATGTTCCCCGGCAAGCTCGACCTCGTGCTGGCCGCCTACAACGCCGGCGAGGGCGCCGTGCAGAAGTACAACAACCGCATTCCGCCATACCCCGAGACGCAGCAGTACGTGGCGACGGTGATGCAGTTCTACCGCCTCTACCAGCCCGGCGGCATCGGCACGGGCGGCATGGGCGGTGCGAGCGGTATCAACGCCAGGCGCGTCAGGATGGTTATCGGCGGACGCAGCAGCATGCCCTGACCCTCGCCAACGAATCCAGTTACCGGCGCGCCAACCATCCGAGGCGCGCCGTTTTCCTGTCTATCCATGGAACAACAAGACCTTCTTCAGAACGACGAGCCCGCCGAGGCGCTGACGCTGGGGCACTACGCCGAACGCGCCTACCTCGACTACGCCATCAGCGTGGTGCGTGGCCGCGCCCTGCCGGAAGTGGCGGACGGCCAGAAGCCCGTGCAGCGGCGCATCCTCTTCGCCATGCACGAGATGGGCCTGCGCGCCGACGCCAAGCCGGTCAAGTCGGCCCGCGTGGTCGGCGACGTGCTGGGCAAGTTCCACCCCCACGGCGACCAGTCGGCCTATGACGCGCTGGTGCGCCTGGCGCAGGACTTCTCGCTGCGCTACCCGCTGATCGACGGCCAGGGCAACTTCGGCTCGCGCGACGGCGACGGCGCGGCGGCCATGCGCTACACGGAAGCGCGCCTCACGCCCATCTCGAAGCTGCTGCTCGACGAGATCGACGAAGGCACGGTCGACTTCCAGCCCAACTACGACGGCTCGATGGAAGAGCCGAAGCTGCTGCCGGCGCGGCTGCCCTTCGTGCTGCTGAACGGCGCCTCGGGCATCGCGGTGGGCATGGCGACGGAAATCCCGCCGCACAACCTGCGCGAGGTGGCGTCGGCCACGGTGGCGATGATCCGCAACCCCAACATCACGCTCGCCGAGCTGCTGCAGCACATGCCGGGGCCGGACTATCCGGGCGGCGGGCAGATCATCTCGCCGGCGTCGGACATCGCCCAGATCTACGAGAACGGCCGCGGCAGCCTCAAGGTGCGCGCGCGCTGGACCATCGAGGAGATGGCGCGCGGCCAGTGGCAGCTCGTTGTCAATGAACTGCCGCCGGGCACCTCCTCGCAGAAGGTGCTGGAGGAAATCGAGGAACTGACCAATCCGAAGGTCAAGGCCGGCAAGAAGAGCCTGACGCCCGAGCAGGGCAACCTGAAGACCACCATCCTGGCCGCGCTCGACGCCGTGCGCGACGAGTCGGGCAAGGACGCGCCGGTGCGCCTCGTGTTCGAGCCCAAGAGCAAGAACATCGACCAGCAGGAATTCGCGCAGACGCTGCTCGCCCATACGAGCCTGGAGACGGGCGCGTCGGTCAACCTGGTGATGATCGGCAACGACGGCCGGCCGCGCCAGAAGGGGCTGGCCGAGATCCTGCGCGAGTGGATCGCCTTCCGTTTCGAGACGGTGACCCGCCGCACGCGCCATCGCCTGGCCAAGGTCGAGGACCGCATCCACATCCTCGAAGGCCGGATGCTGGTGCTGCTGAACATCGACGAGGTCATCCAGATCATCCGCAACAGCGACGAGCCCAAGCCCGCGCTGATCGAACGCTTCGGGCTGACCGACCGGCAGGCCGAGGACATCCTCGAAATCCGCCTGCGCCAGCTGGCCCGCCTCGAAGCCATCCGCATCGAGAAGGAACTGGCCGAGCTGCGCGAGGAGCAGGCCGACCTCGACGTGCTGCTGAAGTCCGAGACCATGATGCGCCGTCGCATCATCAAGGAAATCGAGACCGACGCGAAGCAGTACAGCCCCGAGGACAAGGACCCGCGCCGCACGCTGATCCAGGAAGAACGCCGCGCCGCCGCCGAGGTGCGCGTGGTGGACGAGCCGGTCACGGTGGTCGTCTCGCAGAAAGGCTGGGTGCGCACGCGCCAGGGCCACGGCCACGATCCGGCGCAGTTCACCTTCAAGGCCGGCGACGCGCTGTATGGCACCTTCGACTGCCGTACCATCGACGTGCTGCTCGCCTTCGGCACCAACGGCCGCGTGTACTCGGTGGCCGTGGCGGCCCTGCCGGGCGGACGTGGCGACGGCGTGCCGCTGACCACGCTGATCGAACTGCAGCCGGGCTCGCAGATCGCGCATACCTTTGCCGGCAGCGCCGAGCAGCGCATGCTGATCGCGACGAAGGGCGGCAACGGCTTCCAGTGCAAGCTCGCCGACATGGTCGGCCGGCAGAAGGGCGGCAAGGCCTTCCTGACGCTCGACGACGGCGACGCGCCGCTGACGCCCGCACCGATGAGCGACGAGGCTACGCATATCGCCTGCCTGTCCGGCAACGGGCGCCTGCTGCTGGTGGCGCTGGACGAGGTCAAGGTGCTGTCGGCCGGCGGCCGGGGCGTGATCCTGATGGAACTGGACAAGGGCGAGACGCTGGAGCAGGCCATCGCGGTCGGCGCGCCGGGCCTGGTGGTGTCCGGGACGACGCCACGCAGCGGCAAGGCCGAGTCGCAGAAGCTGGCCGGTGCCAACCTGCTGCCGTATGTGGGCAAGCGGGCGCGCAAGGGCAAGGCGCTGGAGACGAAGCTGAAGGGGGTGAGGATCGATCCGTTCCGGGTGGAGGTGCCGGGCGGCAATTGATCTCTGGGTGGCTTGCGCCCTCTCCCCGTCGGAGAGGGCGCGACGCGAGGGCAAGCGCAAAGAACTGGCTGCGGCGATAATTCAACCGCCAGCCCTCACCCCCGATCCCTCTCCCGGAGGGAGAGGGGACTGCCTCTGCAGCAGGTTTCACTCCCCATGCCCGACCACGCCCCGCCTCCCACCCCCCGCACCCTCTTCACCGAATTCGCCCGCATGGGCCTCTCCGGTTTCGGTGGCGTGTTGCCCTTCGTCCGGCGCGCCGTGGTCGAGCGCAACCGCTGGCTCGACGACCGCGAGTTCGTCGAACTCCTCAGCCTCGGCCAGGTGCTGCCCGGTCCCAACGTCATCAACCTCGCGGTGATGATGGGCCTGCGCTTCGCCGGCTGGCGGGGCGCGCTGGCGGCGTTCACCGGACTCGTGTTCGTGCCGATGGCCATCGTGCTGGGGTTGCTGCTGCTGTACGAGCACTTCCAGGACATCGCCGCCGTGCGCAGCATGCTGCGCGGCATGACGGCCGTCGCCGCGGGGCTGGTGCTGGCCACCGGCATCAAGCTGGCGCTTGGCCAGTCGCGTACCTGGCGCGCGCTGCTGGTGGGGGCGGGCGCCTTCGTCGCCATCGGCCTGCTGCGCTGGCCGCTGCTGCCGGTCATGGCGGTGCTGGTGCCGCTGGCGATATGGCTCGAATGGAACACCATGCGCGGCGTCAAGTCCGGCAAGCTGGAGGCGGAATGATGGACCGGATTGCCGAGTTGCTCGGCCATTTCGCCACGCTGTCGCTGCTGGCCATCGGCGGCGCCAGTTCCACCATTCCCGACATGCACCGCTTCCTGGTGGAAGCCAACGGCTGGCTCACCGACGCGCAGTTCTCGGCCATGTACGCCATCTCGCAGGCGGCCCCGGGCCCCAACGTGCTCTTCGTGGCGCTGTTCGGCTGGCAGGTGGCGGGCTTCGGCGGCACGCTGGCGGCCATCGTCGGCATGTGCGGGCCGTCGAGCCTGATCGCCATGGGCTTCGAATACTATGCCGGGCGCTCGCCCCATGCGCGCTGGCCGGTCCTGATCCGGCGCGGACTGGCCGGTCTGACCATCGGCCTGCTGCTGTCCACCGGCTGGGTGCTGGCGGCGAGTATCGATCATCGCTGGACGGGCATCGCGCTGACGCTTGCCACCATCGTGCTGACGCTGAAGACGCGGGTCCACCCGCTGCTGCTGATCGGTGTAGGCGCGGCGGCGGGGGCGCTGGGGTTTGTATAGCCCCGGCACGCCTGCAATGCACTAGGGTCTGTTCACAATTGAACTAATGGTCCAAAGGCACAGGCAAGCGATGCAAAGACGAGATAGCTGTCAGCTCGCTTGTCATACCGAGTGGAGACACGGCGAAAATGCTTGATGCGGTT
>Ga0160472_100160_pt1 | contig 94418 bp, 86 predicted proteins | sample HID1973M_E11MG_FD_108267 | JGI IMG/M metagenome (GOLD analysis project Ga0160472, IMG submission 108267) | Enriched mosquito-associated microbial communities from UW Madison campus, WI, USA - HID1973M_E11 MG | ecosystem: Host-associated > Arthropoda: Insects > Digestive system > Unclassified ... | reverse complement strand
GCCCCCAAACAATCGTTAAAGAACTGCGAGAACAGGAACGCCAACGATGACTGAGATTGACTTTGCCCTAAATCCAGAGATTTCCCTCGGCCGCACCCGCAGCCGGGAGCGACCTTTGAGCAACCGGGAAATGCAGCACCGCGGCCGCGCACTCTGCGGCGTGTACGGCGATCCTCGAGAACCGAGCTGTTCTGGCAATATCTTCATCGGCATGTTCTTCGACGGCACCGGTAACAATGAAGACGAAGATTACAAAAAGCACGAACGCGATCCACGTCATCAGCAGCACAGCAATGTGGTGCGCCTGTACCACGCCCATCCTGATCGGACAAAGGTTGGCACCAACGCTTACTATCGCTACTACGTGCCCGGAGTCGGCACGCCGTTCAAGCAAATTGGCGACGAAGGCGGCATGCCCGGGTCAGCCACGGCTTGGGGCGGCGAACCGCGCATCGTATGGGGACTGACGCGGATCTTCAACGCTATCCATGCTTACCACTTTGAAGTCGGATTGATACCCGATGACGAAGCCAAGGGCCTGTGCACACAGTTCTTAGGTCTTGTCCGAAATTCCTCGCAGCAACGCCGAGACCTCAAGCAGGTCTGGCAGGAGCGACTCAAAGCCAAAATCCGGGGTAGAAAGCCGGAGATTCTACAGATCACAGTAAATGTATTTGGCTTTTCCCGTGGCGCAGCCGAGGCTCGTGCCTTCGTCAACTGGCTCTACGAGATCTGCGAACAGGTAGACGGTGGCTGGCGTTTTGCTGGCATTCCGCTGCGCGTGTCGTTCCTCGGAATCTTTGACACCGTGGCGTCAGTCGGTATTGCGGGCCTCTATTCGTTCGCCGAGGGGCGTCAGGATTGGGCCGACAGGAACATGCAGATCCACCCGGCCATCGAGCAATGCCTGCATCTGGTCGCAGGCCACGAGGTCCGCGCGTGCTTTCCCCTGGATTCGGTTCGGGTCAATGGCAAGTATCCGCCGAACTGCAAGGAATACGTGTTTCCCGGATCCCACTCCGATGTGGGGGGCGGCTACATGCCGCTGGCGCTGGGCAAGGCCGATTGGAGCGGCAGCGGTCCGCACCCTGACCTGCAACTGGCGCGTGTCCCTGGTTTCGAGATGTACTGCGCGGCGTTGGCCGCAGGGGTACCCTTCTATACAAAATATCAATTAGCCGAGAAGAATGCGCAGAAGATTTTTGATGCCCTCGCTCCCTCCCAAGCCGCAGTCGATGCCATCAAGGCCTACTATGAGCAAGCCAACATCCGACCCGCACCCGTGGAGGACATGGCCCGCCAGCACATGCGCTGGTACTTCAGCCACCGGTGGCAGCTACTCGAAACGGGCTTTCGCAACTCGCCCCAGTATCAACGGGCGTGCCGCAAGCCGAATCTGGACCAGGGTGACGATTTCAAGGACGAGGCGACCTGGCTATTGCACACCCAACGTGCGCTCATCCAGGTCGTTGCGGAGGCTTGCCGCAAGCTCGAGTGGCGCATGAAGGTCAACAACCGAGACGCAGAGCAGGCCGGCGAAGTCCTGGAGAGCCCGTTCCGGCCAGCCGGAGCACCCATGGAGAAGCTGTCGCTTGCCATGCTGTCGAGCCTGCCGCTGATTCCAGCTGGGGCCGCCCTGCTGAAACATGCGCGATCGCGCCCGCTGGTGGACGACTCGCTGCAGCCTCAAGCGGGTGCCATTGCCAAACAAGCACCGGCAGTACTCGCACGATGGCGCGAATGGCTGGCCCAGAACATGTACCCAGAAGTGCATGATGCGCAGGCCCCGGAACGGGATACGCTCCGGCTGCTTGAGGTCCTGCAAGGCAACCCTGTACCCCAGGGAATCGCCAGCTTCCTCGATGCATTTGTGCACGACTCGATGGCCGGCTTCATCGGCTTCGGCATGCCAGAATTCCAGGCAAATGGCTACGGCATCGCGAAGTTCCGACGCATCTACTTCGGCAACGATGGAGACAAGCTCCTCCGCGATCAGGAAGCACGCGACAACGCGCAGCGCGTCGCAGAGGCAAGAGGCCGGCGCAATCAGGTTGAAAGTGCGCGAATGCCACCGCGCGTACCGCCCATGTCGGAATGGTTTCCACGCTTAAATTAGGCTGGCTGGTCAAAAGCAACTCGTCACCAAGTGTCCGGGCTGCCGGAAGGATGGGACATCCAGCCAACTGCGCAGTGCGCGACTTACCTCGGTCAGCCAATGACATCACGGTGAAGCAAAGCTAGCCGTCGCTACGTGTTTCACGGCAACTCTATGAAAACAAGATCCAAAGACACACCAGCCAGTCTTTCTCCGCTTCCCTTTCCGGAGCTGCACGAAGCCATCTCCAGAGAACAGCCTTGCGGAGACGACCTGGAATACGATCCGGAGTTTGTCGTGCTCCAGGCGAAAGCAGCCGCCAAGCCAGATGCTCAGTATGGTGATTTCGTTAGCGCCCCTGAGGCGGCGAACTGGACCGACCTGGAACGCGACTGCCGTCGCCTCCTGCTGCGCACTCGAGATGTTCGCATCCTGGTGCTGCTGTTGCGCTGCCGGGTCAGGCTGGACCATGCATCGGGCCTACGAGATGGCCTGGCGCTATTGGCGCATCTGTTGGCGAAGTGGCCTGACGCCATCCACCCACAACTTGTGGTGGACGGCGAGACGGACCCAGCCTTGCGGGCCAATGCGCTGGCGGCCCTCGCGGATCCGCAGGGGCTGATGCAGGACGTGCGGGAATCGGCCGTCAACGGCAACGGCGCACTGCGACTGCAAATTCGCGACGTGGAGCGGGCGCTGGGTGTGCCAAGGCCTGCCGACGCCTTGGCGCCGGATTCGGTCCGCCAACAGCTTCAGGACTTGCGCCAGCAGCAGAGTCCGGCATTGGCGGCACTTGACGAAGCCATGGTCTTCGCTTCGTCTATTGATGCGTGGGCCCGGCACCACCTTCCGGACGACCGTCCCGATCTGGAGCCATTGCTGAAGCTCCTGAACCTTGTGACCGGCGCGGCCGATGCAACAATGGTTCAGGAGGTGGCTGCGCGTGGTGCTGTACCGTCGCACGTTTCGCACCAGGAAAGCGCAGCCGACTCAGCCAACAATGACGACGCTCGCATTCCTCACGACATGGCTACCGACCGTGTATCGCCCGACACCCCTCCGGATCGCGATGCCGTCCGTGCCGCTATCCGCACAGCCCGACTCTGGTTCGAAAGCCATGAGCCGAGCAGCCCGGTAGCGCTCCTGCTCAAACAGGCAGAGCGGCTGACTGGCAAGCGTTTTGATGAGGTATTCCAGGCAATTCCCGCAGATCTCGTGGAACGCTGGGCACGGGACGATCAATGAGCCGGCATCATGTGTCACATGCTCCGCTGGCGACTTAGAACGACGGCACCATCGCGCCCTTGAACTGCGTCTTCATGAACTGGCGCACGTCGTCCGACTGGTAGGCCGCCACCAGCTTCTTCACCCACGGCTTGTCCTTGTCCTGCGTGCGCACCACGATGATGTTGGCGTACGGGCTGTGGATGTCTTCCAGCGCGATGGCGTCCTTCGTCGGCTGCAGGCCGGCGGCCAGCGCGTAGTTGGTGTTGATGACGGCGGCGCCGAGGTCGGGCAGCGCCCGGGCCAGCTGGGCGGCGTCGAGTTCCACGATCTTGAGCTTCTTCGGGTTCTCGGCCACGTCGAGCGGCGTGGCGTTGCTGCCGTTGCTGCCGGCACCCGGCTTCAGCTTGATCAGGCCCTGCGCGGCGAGCAGCAGCAGCGCGCGGTTCTCGTTCGACGGATCGTTGGGGACCGCCACCTTGGCACCCTGCGCCAGGTCCTTCGGCGACTTCAGCTTGCCGGCGTACATGCCGAGCGGCGAGATGTACGTGTAGCCCACGCTCACCATCTTGTAGCCGCGCTGCTTGATCTGGCTGTCGAGGTACGGCTGGTGCTGGAAGCTGTTGGCGTCGAGGTCGCCGGCGTCGAGCGCGGCGTTGGGCTGCACGTAGTCGTTGAATTCGACCACCTTGACGTTCAGGCCTTCGCGCTTGGCCACCTTCTGCACGACCTGCCAGACCTGCGAGTCGGGGCCGCTGACGGTGCCGACGCGGATGGTCTGTTCCTGCGCCGACGCGCTGCCGGCGGCGACGATGCCAAGCGCCGTCACGGTCGCGGCGGCGGTGGCCAGGGTCTTCAGGGTCTTGAAACCGGAGAGGAGAGAAGTACTGCGCATGGTTTTATTGTCTCGATACGGGTTGGATCGGATGCCCCCGGCGCGGCTGCCGCGTGTGTGACGCATGCGGCCGGTGCGTCTGGCGCGGGGGCCGACAGCATACCGCAAGCGCCAGCGCCCCGCCTGCCGCTCAGTCCGCAGGCAGCGCCGTATCGGGCATCGCCCAGCGCACCCGGCGGGCCGCCACGCAGTGGAGGTCGAGCGGCGCGCCCGGCACGCGCAGGAACGACGTGGCGATGGGGCCGATGCAGCTGTCGGCCGACGTCCACACGCCATGCCCCTGCTGCGGCACGATCACCAGCCGGCTGTTCGACAGTTCGTGCGCGGCCAGCCGGCCCATCCACACCGGCGTGGTGGGATCGTAGGCACCCTGCAGGATCAGCGTCGGCACGCCGCTCGACACCGGCGCCTTCACCGAGCGCGGCGCCATCGCCACCGGCCAGTGCGCGCACAGCGCGGGCTGCTCGCGCAGCCACGACGCGTCGGCGAATTGCGGCAGCGGCGCGGCGCGCATCGCGGCGAGGGCGTCGTCGAGGCGCTCGAAGCCCATGTCCTCGTTGCAGTGGACGGTCTGGTTCAGGTAGTGCGCCAGCCTGCCCTGCATGACGCTGCGCAGCGAGAGGATCGACGGGGCGCTGCCGTCGCGCAGCGACGCCCCCCGCAGCCGCACGGCCGCCTCGCCTTCCCCTGCACGGCGGGCGTGCAGCGCGCGCCAGGTCGACAACTGGCCGCGTTCCAGTTCGTCGATCAGGCGCGGCATCCACGCGGCCCGCGCCTGGCTCAGGTCGCCCAGTTCGGCGACCGCTTCCTCCACGCCGACGAGCGCGCCCGGCGGCATCAGCGGCTGCGCGGCGAGATGGGCGAGCAGTGCGGGCAGCCGCGTTTTGAGATTGGGATAAGTGAGGTTGCAGACCGCATCGGCGGCGCAGTCGTCGAGCATCTGCAGCACCGGCTCCTGCGGATTGCGGGCGAGCGACGACAGCAGGTAGACCGAGGGCGGGAACGGCGAGTCTAGTACCACGGCGCGCAGGACCGGCGCGGCGGGTGTGCGCGGCAGCATGTCCATGATCGTCATGGCGAGCCGCGTGCCGTAGCTCACGCCGTGCAGGGTGAAGCGCGCATAGCCCAGCGCGCGCAGCAGTGCGAGCACGTCGCGCGCGCTGTTGGCGGTGGTGAACTGGTTGAGGTCGAGACGCTGGCCGGCGAAGGCGCGCCAGCACAGGTCGTCGACCTGCGCGCCGGCCGAGGCGCTGGAGAGCGGGTCGGCATGTCCGGTGTCGCCAGCGCGGCGGCGCGCCATGGCGTCGAAGACGTGCTGGAGCTGGGTGGCGTCGCGGTCGTTGTCGAGGGCCAGCAGCATGCACTCCTCCACGCCCAGGCGCTGGCCGTGGCCGCTGCCGCGCTGGGCCAGCAGCACGATGTCGCGGTCGCGGCGCAGGTCGCGGTACTGGTCGATGGGCAGCGTCACGGCGCTCTGGCCGGGGCCGCCTGCCAGCGGCAGGAGCGCCTCCTTGCGTGTGGGATCGGACGACACCGGCCCGGTGGCGCGGGCCACCACGTAGTGCAGGTCGAGGTTGCGGCCGTCGGGATGCGTCCAGTCCTGGGGCACGGTCAGCACGCCGCAGACATACTGCTGGCCCTCCTCCTCGCCCGGCGCGCCGCGGAAGGTCGACTCGCACGGTGTGAGGCTCAAGCCCCGCTGGCGCGTGGACAGACGGGGCGGCGGCAGCAGGGTGGCAATCATGCCGGAGGCGGCGCGCAGGGCGGTGATCCTGGGGGTATCGGGTGGTGAATCCGCCGACGCGCCCGGCGACGCAACCGGCGGTGTTTCCGGCTGGCCGGTGCCCGCGGCGCTCGCCGGCGTGCCCGCCATGCCGCACACCATCGCCATGACGAGCGCCGCGGCGATGCCTGTCCAGCCTCCGGGGTTGCGGACGCGCAGGGTTTCCATGTCGAAGGGCCGGAATCGTGGCAAATCAAGTGGGGCGGTTTTGCCGGGTGGATGCCGACCGCAACCTTCGCGGGCGGCGTTCCAGATACATGGTACTCACTGCCAGCGCACTTTGCGTCGCGCGCCGGGAGGGGTATCGCACCGCCCGCGATTCCCGCCTTGCCATTTCGTTGGAGCGCTTCTATGTTGAATAGCAGATCGCTTCACCGGAACCCGTCATCGTGAGCCCGCGCACCTACGACAACACCCTGCGCAAGGAAATGGAGGCCGACACCATCCGCCGGATCGTGGCCGCCACCGTCGAACTGCACGCCCGGCAGGGTGCCCTCGCCACCACGCACGCCGAGATCGCCGCGCTCGCGGGGGTGTCGGTCGCCACGGTGTACAAGCATTTCCCGTCGCGCGAGTCGCTGGTGCCGCACTGCACGGGCATGGTGATGGCGCAGGCGCCGCAGGTCGACATGCAGGCCCTCCTCGCCACGCGCGACCGCCCCACGCTGCTCGGCCGCCTCGTGGCCGCCCTGCACGCCCAGTACCGCTTCATGGACCCCTGGATGCGCTGGGCGCCGAGCGACGCGGCCGCGCTGCCCGCGCTGGCGCAGATCGTCGATGCGCAGCGCCGCGCGCTGGAATCCATGGTGCGCGACGCGCTCGCCGGCACCGCCGGCCCGCCGGTCGACGACGACACCTTTGCCTGCGCGATGGTCCTGCTCGACTACCCCGCATGGCAGCGGCTCACGCAGGTGCTGGCCGACCCCGACCGGGTCCGCCGCGCCACGGAGTACGCCCTGCAACGCCTGATGACAACACCGCCCCAGCACAAAGGAGGGAGCGAACATGGAGACCACGCAACAACCGCTCACCACGGTGGATGAGATCGCCCCCGGCATCTTTCGCATTTCCACGCCGGTGCCGCCCGAGGCCATGCCGGGCGGCTTCTCGTTCAACCAGTACCTCGTCGCCAGCGAGCGACCGCTGCTCTACCACACCGGCCCGCGCAAGCTGTTTCCCGCCATCAGCGCCGCCATCGGGCGCGTGATGCCGGTGTCGCGGCTCGCCTATATCGGCTTCTCGCACGTCGAGGCCGACGAATGCGGCGCGCTCAACGATTTCCTCGAACTCGCGCCCGATGCCGTGCCGCTGTGCGGCGAACTGGCGGCGATGGTGTCGGTCAACGACATCGCCATGCGCCCGGCCCGCGCCATGGCCGACGGCGAGGTGCTCGACCTCGGCGGCCACCGCCTGCGCTGGATGGCCACGCCGCATGTGCCGCACGGCTGGGAATGCGGCATGGCATTCGAGGAGACCACGCGCACGCTGCTGTGCGGCGACCTGTTCACGCAGCCCGGCGACAGCAATCCGCCTTTGACCGAGGCCGACATCCTCGAATCGAGCGAAGCCTTCCGGCTGCAGATGGACTACTACGCGCATAGCCCGGAAACCGGCCATCACCTGCGGCGGCTGGCCGCGCTGGATCCGGTGACGCTGGCGTGCATGCACGGGAGTGCGTGGCGCGGCGACGGGGCGGGACTGCTGGGCAGGCTGGCGGAGCGGGTCACGGCGCGTTGAGGGATGGCATAAGGTGTGGTCTAAGCGATGGCGCAAGGGATGACCGCCCCGCGAGCAGGCTTCGCCATTTCCGGCTACCCTGTCGGCCCGGCCCTCCCATCGGCCAACCCGACCCGCAGACGCACCATGACCCAACCCATCCGAATCGACTTCGTTTCCGACATCGCCTGCCCCTGGTGCGCGATCGGCCTGTCCTCGCTGCAGCGCGCGCTGTCGCGCCTTGGCGATGCGGTCGACGCCGAGATCGTCGTGCACCCGTTCGAGCTCAACCCGGACATGGGCCCGGACGGCGAGTCCATTGTCGGGTATCTCGGCAAGAAATACGGCCGCACGCCGGCGCAGATCGCCGAGACGCAGGCGATGATCCGCGAGCGCGGCGCCAGTGTGGGCTTCGAATTCGGCCCGCGCGAGCGCGTCTACAACACCTTCGACGCGCATCGCCTGCTGCACTGGGCGGGCATCGAAGGCAAGCAGGTGGCGCTCAAGGCGGCGCTGCTGCAGGCCTACCACGGCGAGGGCAAGGACCCCAGTAGCCATGACGTGCTGGCCGACACGGCGGCATCGGTCGGGCTCGACGCCGTGGAGGCGCGCCGCGTGCTGGAGAGCGGCGACTATGCCGACGACGTGCGCGCCGAGGAACGCGAATACCAGGCGGCGGGCATCAGTTCGGTGCCGGCGATCATCTTCAATCGCAAGTACCTCGTGAGCGGCGGCCAGCCTGTCGAGGTATTCGAGCAGGCCATCCGCGAAATCCTGGCGGAGGGCTGACAGCGCCTCGTCGTAACCCCTTGCAACACGCGTAACACGGCGAAATATGGCGGGGTGCGTGGTCCCTGCTTCCGAAGGCGGGAATGGCCCCACAATCAGGGGCCTTTTCCATTGCGACCGACCATGAACGCTTCCCGCCTCGCCTCCGGATCCCTCTCCCGCAAGCTGCACATGGCCGCCCTGCTCGCCGCCGTCGCGGCGCTTGCCGCACCCGTGGCGGCCTTCAGCCAGTCGTCGCCGGGCAACGACGACGCCAACGAGGCGATGCACAACATCCAGAGCAACTTCGCCCGCATGACGCCGGCGCCGCGCACGGTCGACTCGATCAACCAGGACCTGAAGCAGGGCGAGGTGAAGTCCCAGGCCTCCGGTGGCGGCGGCCGTCATGGCGGGGGCCGGCGGGGCAAGTCTTCGCAGCAGAACGACGCGCAGCAGGGTGGCAGCGACAGCACCGGCACGGCTGCGCAAACCCCGGCCGTGCCGCCAGCGCCGGCGACGGGCGGGGCAACGCAGTAAGGCCCGCAGGCCGCAGCCGCAGTCAGTCTCCCTTCCCCGTGACGTCCTGCGACGCCCCCACCATGGTGGCCGCGTTGCCGTGCTCGTCCAGCGTCACCTCGCCCTCTTCGCGGATATCGCGTCGGCTGCCGTCCGGCAGCAGGATCGCGTATTCGACCTGGTAGGGCTTCCCCTCGACGATGGCCGCGTGGATGGCCGCCTGCACGCGCGGCCGGTCTTCCTCGACGATGGACGCCATGAACCGGTCCATCGTCACCTTGAACGCCTGCGGCGCCCAGCCGAAGATGCGATAGGCCTCGTCGGTCCAGGCGCAATCGTCGGTCTGGATGTTCCAGTACCAGCCGCCCAGGTGGGCGATTTCCTGCGCCTTCGCCAGCAAGGCCTCGTTCTGCCGCAGCGCGGCCTCGGCGCGGCGGCGCTCGGTGATGTCGAGGCTCACGCCGATCATCTTCACCGGCCGCTGCTCGACGTCGCGCACGAGCGTGGCGCGTGACGAGATCCACCGCGTGGTATCCCCGTGCACCACGCGAAATTCCCACTCGTGCATCTCCGGCGCGCTCAGCGTGCGCTGCAGGAGTTCACGCAGGCGCGGCACGTCGGCCGGGTGCACGCAGGCCCAGAAGTCGTCCATGTTGCGGATATGGCGGCCGAACAGGCTGATGTCGTTCGACGAGTAGGTCAGGCCGTCGGTCAGCACGCTCCACTCCCACGTGACGATGCCCGACACCTCCTGCGCGAACTTCATGCGCGCCTCGTTCTCCATGATCTCGGCCAGGTGCTTCTGGCGCAGTTCGCGGATGTGCGGGTCCGTCGCCGAGCTGGCCTCCAGGTCGGCAATCGCCTTCTCCCCGTAGCGCAGCCATAGCCAGTTCACGCCCAGGAAGCGCGCCAGCGCGAGCAGGCGTTCGTATTCGATCTCGCCCCCGCGCGTCCACTTGTGCACGGCCGACGGCGAGACGGAAAGCGCTTCGGCCACCTGCTTGAGCATCACCTTTTTGCTCTCCAGCACGCCCTTCAGGCGGGTGGCGAACGTGTCTTCTTCCGTCATGGCTTCCCTGGCTCCGGATTAACCGTTGGTGAATTTTAAAACCAGCACCTTACACCAACAGGCCAATTCCGGCGCACACCATAGCCAAGAACGATCTTCTCCGCGGATGCGATTGATTTTTTGAGGTTGATTTCACCCCAATCGAGTCACTAGACTTTGCCTCAGATCACCACTGGTAATTTAATTTACTATCAGTGAATTACAAACCCCCAGGAGACAACGTCATGCAACAAGCGCAACAAGCGACCACCCCCGCCTGCCCGCTGCCCGGTTCGGCCAACGACCTGGCCTACAGCCTGCCGGCCCACTACTACACCTCGCCGGAAGTCTTCGAGCAGGAGAAGAAGACGATCTTCGCCCGCAGTTGGGTCTGCGTGATGCACCGCAGCCAGGTGGCCGAGCCGAACCAGTACGCCACCGTCAGGGTGGCCGGCGAGAACGTCTTCGTGGTGCGTGGCCGCGACGGGGTGCTGCGGGCGTTCTACAACGTCTGCCCGCATCGCGCGCATGAACTGTTTCCCGACGGCGCCGGCAAGTCGAAGAACGTCATCACCTGCCCCTACCACGCGTGGTCGTTCGGCCTCGACGGCAAGCTGATCCACGTGCGCAACGCCGAGAACGTGCCGGGCTTCTGCAAGGACAACGCCGGCCTGACGCCGGTGCGCGTGGAGGAGTTCTGCGGCCTCGTCTTCGTCAACCTCGACATGGACGCGAAGCCGCTGGCCGAGCAGGCCGCCGGCCTGAACGACGAGATCCGCGCCCGCTGCCCCGACGTCGACAAGCTCGTGCCGGCCCGCAAGCTGACCTACGAGATGAAGGCCAACTGGAAGGTGGTGGTCGACAACTACCTCGAATGCCTGCACTGCCAGACCGCCCACCCGGCGCTGGTCGAGTCCATCCGGATGGAGACCTACAAGCACGAGGTGCGCGGCATCTATACCAGCCAGGTCGGCCAAACCCGCTCGGGCAGCGACGCCTTCACCTACGACAGCGACGCCCCCAACACCGACTTCGCCGCCTACTGGCTGTGGCCCAACGTCACGCTCAACGTGCTGCCGGGCGACGGCAACTACGGCGTCTTCTACATGTTCCCGGTCGACGCCGACACCACCATCCAGCACTTCGAGTTCTATTTCCGCGACAGCACGCCCACGGCCGAGCAGGAGCAACTGATCGAGTACTACAAGGACGTGCTCAAGCCCGAGGACCTCAGCATCGTCGAATCGGTGCAGCGCGGCCTGAAGTCGCGCGGCTACCGCAACGGCCAGGGCCCGCTGCTCGTGACCGACGACAAGACCTCGGCCATCGGCGAACACGGTGTGCAGCACTTCCAGCAGATGGTCCTCGACGCGCTCGCCGCCTGAGCCCCCTGCCGCCTTGCCCCATCGAACCAGGAATTCCGCAATGATCCAGACCCAGCTCTACATCGACGGCCAGTGGCAGTCGCCCCTCGACCACGGCACGCGCGACATCCTCGGCCCGGCCGACGAGTCCGTGATCGCACAGGCCGCCGAAGGCACCCGCGGCGACGCCCGGCTGGCCATCGCCGCCGCCCGCAAGGCCTTCGACGGCCCGTGGCGCCAGACCACCATCCGCGACCGCGCCAAACTGCTGAACAGGATTGCCGCGCTGGTCGACCGCGACGCCGAGGAACTGGCCCGCCTCGAATCGCTGAACACCGGCAAGACCCTGACCGAAAGCCGCACCGACATGGGCGACATCGCCGCCACCTTCCGCTACTTCGCGGGACTGGTGGCCGCCGAGTCCGGCGCGGTCAACGAGGCGCCGCACCACGTCATCAGCCGCACGCTGCGCGAGCCGGTGGGCGTGTGCGGCCTCATCACGCCGTGGAACTACCCGCTGCTGCAGGCCGCGTGGAAGATCGCCCCGGCACTGGGCGCGGGCAATACCGTCGTCATCAAGCCGAGCAACCTGACGCCGCTGACCACCCACCACTTCACGACGCTGATCGCCGAGCTGGACCTGCCGGCGGGCGTGTTCAACCTCGTCACGGGCGGCGCGGAAGTGGGCGCAGAGCTGGCCGAGAACCTCGACGTCGATCTCGTTTCCTTCACGGGCGGCGCCTTCGCCGGCGAGAGCATCATGAAGGCCGCCACCGGCAACTTCAAGCGCATCGGCCTGGAACTGGGCGGCAAGAACCCGAACATCGTCTTTGCCGACGCCGACCTCGACGTGGCCGTGGACTACGCGCTCAACGCGGCCTTCTTCCATGCCGGCCAGGTCTGCTCGGCCGGCTCGCGCCTGATGGTCGAGGACAGCCTCTACGACGCCTTCGTGGCACGGCTGGCCGAGCGGCTGCCGCGCATCGCCATCGGCAACGGCTTCCACGCCGAGACGCAGATGGGACCGGTGCAGTCGGCGCAGCAGCACGAGAAGATCCTGCGCATGGTGCAGGCGGGTGTCGCCGAAGGCGCACGACTGGTCCACGGCGGCAAGCGTCCGGCGGGCGAGGTCTTCCGCAAGGGCTACTGGCTGGAGCCGACGCTGCTGGCCGACGTCACGGCCGACATGAACATCGCGAAGGAAGAAATCTTCGGGCCGGTGATCACCGCCGAGCGCTTCCATTCCGAGGAGGAAGTCCTGCGTGTCGCCAACGACACCCCGTACGGGCTGGCCGCCGCCGTATGGACGCGCGACCTCGACAAGGCCAACCGCATGTCGCGCGCGCTGCGCTTCGGCACGGTGTGGGTGAACGACTACCACCCCTACTTCCCGGAGGCCCCCTGGGGCGGCTACAAGGCGAGCGGCATCGGCCGCGAGCTTGCCCGTATCGGCCTGGACGAGTACACCGAACTGAAGCACAGCTACATCAACCTCGCGCCGAAGGCGATGGGGTGGTTCGGCGCCTGAGGCGGCGTCCGCAATCCTGAATCCGGCTGGCTAATCTTCGCAAGCGGGGACCGGCGCACGGCGCCCCCCGCGTCACGAATCAGAGGAGATTGCACGTGAGCGCAATCCACGAATACGACTACATCATCGTCGGCGCCGGCTCGGCCGGCTGCGTGCTGGCCGCGCGGCTGACCGAAGACGCCGACGTGACGGTGCTGCTGCTCGAAGCGGGCGGCCCGGACTGGCGCCTCGACTGGCGCACCCAGATGCCCGCCGCGCTGGCCTATCCGCTGCAGGGCACCACCTACAACTGGGCCTACGTCACCGAGCCGGAGCCGCACATGAACGGCCGCCGCATGACGCAGGGCCGCGGCAAGGGCCTGGGCGGCTCGTCGCTCATCAACGGCATGGTCTACATCCGCGGCAACGCGATGGACTACGACGGCTGGGCGGAAAACCGCTCGCTGGAGAACTGGAGCTACGCCGACTGCCTGCCCTACTTCCGCAAGGCCGAGACGTACGACAAGGGCGCCAACGACTACCACGGCGGCAACGGTCCGCTCCATGTGACCACGCCCAAGGCCGGCATCAGCCCGCTGTTCCGCGCCTTCATCGAGGCCGGCGAGCAGGCCGGCTATCCGCGGACCGACGACCTGAACGGCTACCGCCAGGAAGGCTTCGGCCCGATGGACCGCACGACCACCGCCGGGGGGCGCCGCTGCAGCACGTCGCTGGCCTATCTCGACCAGGCGAAGGACCGTCCGAACCTGACGGTCCACACCCGCGCGCTGGCCGACAAGGTCCGCTTCGAGGGCCAGCGGGCCACCGGCGTGTCGTACCTCCAGGGCGACCACGTGCGCGAGGCGCGCGCCCGCCGCGAGGTGATCGTCAGCAACGGCGCCATCGCCTCGCCGCAACTGCTGCTGCGCTCGGGCGTGGGCAATGCCGATGAACTGCGCGTGCTTGGCATCGCACCGGTCGTCGACCTGAAGGGCGTGGGCGAGAACCTGCAGGACCATCTCGAGATGTACCTGCAGTACGAATGCACCAGGCCGGTCTCGCTGTATCCGTCGCTCAAGTGGTGGAACAAGCCCGCCATCGGCATCGAGTGGTACCTGCGCGGCACGGGCGTGGCGTCGTCCAACCATTTCGAGGCGGGCGGCTTCATCCGCAGCAGCGACGATTTCGCCTGGCCCAACCTGCAATACCACTTCATCCCGCTGGCGATGAACTACGACGGCAGCAACCCCGTGCAGTCGCATGGCTTCCAGTGCCACGTCGGGTCGATGCGCTCGCCCAGCACCGGCTTCGTCAAGCTCGCCAGCCGCGACCCGCGCGTGAAGCCGCGCCTGCTGTTCAACTACATGGCGCACGACGTGGACTGGCGCGAGTTCCGCGCCGGCGTGCGCCTCACGCGCGAGATCATCGCCCAGCAGGCCATGGACCAGTTCCGCGGCCGCGAAATCAAGCCGGGCATGATGATCCAGTCCGACGCCGAGATCGACGCCTTCGTGCGCGAGCACGCCGAGACCGCGCTGCATCCGTCCTGCACCTGCAAGATGGGCGACGCCTCCGATCCGATGGCGGTGGTCGACAACGAGGGCCGCGTGCACGGGCTCTCCGGCCTGCGCGTGGTCGATGCCTCGATCATGCCGAGGATTGTCACCGGCAACCTCAACGCGCCCACGATCATGATGGCCGAGAAGCTGGCCGACGTGATCCGCGGCCGCCCGCCCCTGCAGCGCTCGGCCGCGCCTTACTACAAGGCGGAAACGGTGCGCGCGAAGGCGACGGCAAACTCGCCAGACGCACGATTGCGTGCGATCTCCGTGCCGCTCTGCGCGCCCGCCTGACCGGGGCGCCATTCAGGGCGCCATACGGGGCGCGACATCGACAGCGGGCCTGAGCCCGCCCTCTCTTCCGACGAACGACGCGAGCCGGGACGCCCGTCCCGGCGGATGCCGCACGCGCGGAGGACCTGTCACGCCCCATCGAACGCAGCAAACCCATACGACAAAGGCCGGCCAGCCCCGTGACCACGCAACCTCGCGCGACTCACGAGACCCGGACCGGCCACAAGGGGAGACATTCATGCAGTGCAAGCGTCAAGCAGTCCGCCAGCCTTGCCTCGCCGCCACCGGCGCGCTGCTGCTGTGCCATGCCTTCGCCGCGCAGGCGCAATCCGACGGCACCACGGTGGCCGTCGCCCCGGTGCCGCAGGTGACCGCCACCATCCCGCCGGCCGAGGCCGCCTCGCCCTCGCCGCTCAGCGCCAACCTCACGCTCGCCTCGCAATACGTGTCGCGCGGCTTCCGGCAGACGTGGGGCAAGCCGGCCGTGCAGGGCGGTGTCGACTACGCGCACCCGAGCGGCTGGTCGGTCGGCACGTGGATGTCGTCGGTCAGCGACAAGTTCATCGAGGGCGGCACCGTCGAGTGGGACCTGTACGGCGGCTACACCGGCACCGTGGGCGACTTCACCTACGCGGGCCAGGTCTACTACTACCTCTATCCGGGCGCGAAGCTGCAGTCGGCCCAGACGAAATACAACTATGGCGAAGCCGTGGCGTCGCTGGCGTACAAGTGGATCAACGTCAAGTACTGGCTGACCTATACGCCCGACTACTTCGGCTTCAACAGCAGCTCGATCGGCACCGGCAACGACCTGCACAGCCGCGGCTCGGGCTACCTCGACATCAACGGCACCTTCGACGTCGGCTACGGCGTCTCGCTGCTGCTGCACTACGGGCAGAAGCGCGTGCGCAACTTCGCCGCCTACGGCTTCCGCGACGTGCGCGTGGCCGTGTCGAAGGGCTTCGAAGGCGGCTGGACGCTGACCGGCGCGTACACGCGCGGCTGGGGGCGTACCGATGTCTACGACCGCTACACCACCGGCGCGCTGGACTCGTCGGGCAATCCGTCCGTCTCGAACCCGCTGCAGAACACGTTCCTGGTCTCGGTGACCAAAACGTTCTGACGCGCCGGCTTCCGCTTCAACGAACCGATTCATCTCACCTCAACGCAACACAACACCATGGCTTCCCTGGGTCTTACCGATGCAACCGGTCTTGTCGGCGTCGCCGCCTACGTCGCCGCGCACTTCGCCGTGCAGGTCCTGCACAAATCGCCGACGGGCCCGCTGGCGGTCGTCCTCAACGTCGTCGGCCCCGCCTGCATCCTGGTCTCGCTCACGGACGCCTTCAACCTCGCCTCGTTCCTCACGCAGTGCTTCTGGCTCGGCCTGACGCTGCTGGGATGGTGGCGTAACCGGCGCAAGCACCGGCGGCATCTTCAACGCAGCCAACACGCCGGCAACGGCACAGGCAACGGCACACGCAGCACCAGCCACGCGTCAGGTGGCGTACAGGCCGGCGCATTCGCCCCGCAACACAACGACTGAATCACTTCACCCGCAGTGAGCACCCGGGGAGCCCATGTTTTCCGGCATGGCAACCCCGGGATGACAACAGGAGACAACGATGAGAACCGCCCCCACAATGTCCGGCACACGTTTCCCGGCCGTCCCACCCGACGGCTTCCCCTGCAGCGTGCCCGCCGCGGCACCTGACAGACCGTAGACGGCAGACCGTGAAGGAGTCCGCTCCTGCACAAACGGCAACCGGGAAACAAGGAGACAACGTGCTTTCACAGAAAGATGTGCTTTCGATCGGCGCACAGACGCCGACCGCTACCTCGCAGCAGACGCCCCAACACCATGAACTGCAGCGCACGCTGACCTGGAAGGATGCCTTCTGGGTCACCAGCGGCGTGCCCGCGGGCGTGCTGTTCACCATCGGCGGCGTGTCCGCCACCGTCGGCAATCCGGCGTGGGTCATCTGGATCCTCGCCATCCTGGTCGGCTTCGCGCAGAGCTTCGTCTACGCGGAGATCTCCGGCCTGTATCCGCACAAGTCGGGCGGCGCGTCGGTGTACGGCGCGCTCGGCTGGGTGCGCTACAGCAAGTTCGTGGCGCCGGTCTCGGTGTGCTGCAACTGGATCGCGTGGTCGCCCATGCTGGCGCTCGGCACGAGCCTGGCCGCCGGCTACATGCTGAGTTGCCTGTTCCCGCCCGACTCGGTCATCAATACGTGGCAGCTCACGCTGGTCGACCTCGACTTCATCTGCAAGGGCCTGACGCTGCGGGTGAACTCCACCTTCATCCTCGCCGCGGCGTTCCTGCTGGTCACCTTCAAGCTGCAGCACAGCGGCGCGTCGTCGGCGGCCACCACGCAGCGCATCCTCGGCATCGCCTCGCTGACGCCGCTCGTCGTGATCGCCCTGGTGCCGATGTTCACCGGCGACATGCCTTCCACGAGCTTCTTCCCGCTGCTGCCGCTGACGCACGACACCGCGGGCGCCGCCGTGCTGGGCGGCTGGAACGCGGCCGGCATCAGCACCGCGATGGGCGCGATGTTCCTCGCCTGCTGGTCGACCTTCGGCTTCGAGACGGCGGTCTGCTACACACGCGAGTTCAAGGACCCGCAGAAGGACACGTTCCGCGCCATCTTCTGGTCCGGCGTGCTGTGCCTGTTCATGTTCATCGCCGTGCCCATCGCCTTCCAGGGCTCGCTGGGCCTGCACGGCATGCTTGAGCCGACCATCGTCGACGGCACCGGCGTGGGCGCGGCCATGGCCAAGTTCGTGGGCGGCGGTGCGGTGGTGTTCAACGTGATCGTGGTGATGCTGGTGCTGGCCATCCTGCTGATCGTGATGACCTCGATGATGGGCTCGTCGCGCACGCTGTACCAGGCCTCGGTCGACGGCTGGCTGCCGCGCTACCTCTCGCACGTGAACGAGCACGGCGCCCCGACCCGCGCCATGTGGACGGACCTGGTGTTCAACCTGTTCCTGCTGCTGATGTCGAACTACATGGCGGTGCTGTCGATCTCGAACGTCTGCTACATGATCTTCGTGTTCCTGAACCTGCAGTCGGGCTGGATCCACCGCCTCGACCGCGCCGAGTGGCCGCGTCCGTACAAGTGCCGCAACTGGCTGCTCGCGCTGGGCGCGCTGTGCGGGTTCTTCGACCTGGCCTTCGTCGGCGCCGGCGCCAACTTCCAGGGCGAGAACACGCTGCGCAACGGGCTGATCGCCACGTTCCTGATCGTCCCGGTCTTCGTCTACCGGCACTACATCCAGGACAAGGGCCGCTTCCCCGAGTCGATGCGCCGCGACATGGACCTGCCGCACGCGCGCGCCGGCTGGCTGCCCTATGCCGCCATCGTGGCCGGCGCGCTGGTGGTGTGGATCGCCGCGAAGCTGACGGTCATCAACTGAGCCCGCACGGGCCGGCCTGCGCGCCGGCCCCGGCCTCCCTGCTTTCCAGTCTTCCGGAGTACTCCCATGCATGACACGCTACGCGTGCGCGTCGGCCGCATCGAGCAGCTGGCCGCCGGCATCAAACGCTTCACCCTGCAACCGTGCGGCGACGACGCCAACCTGCCCGCCTTCGACAGCGGCAGCCACATCGTCGTCCACATGGACAACGGCCGCTTCCGCAACGCCTACTCGCTCACCAGCCCGCTGGACGACGCCAGCCACTACCAGATCAGCGTGCGGCTCGAAGAAGCATCGCGCGGCGGTTCGCGCTTCCTGCACGAGCGCGTGCGCGAGAACGACGAACTGGAGATCGGCGCGCCCGGCAACCTGTTCGGCCTCAGCCCGCGCGCGGGCCGCCACGTGCTGATCGCGGGCGGCATCGGCATCACGCCGTTCATGACGCATATCCAGACGCTCGCCCGCGAGGACGCCGCCTTCGAACTGCACTACTGCTTCCGCAACCGCCGCAGCGCCGCCTACCTCGACGACCTGCCGGCCACCCTCGGGCCGGACCGGCTCCACGTCTACGAGAGCGACACCGGCGGCAAGCTCGACATCGCGGCCCTGCTCGCCGCCCAGCCGGCCGACGCGCACGTCTATGTATGCGGCCCGTCCGCGCTGAACGACGCCGTGGTCGCCACTGCGCGCGCCGCCGGCTGGGATGCTTCCCGCATCCACTTCGAGCAGTTCCGCAACGAGGTCGACGCCACCGGCGGCGCCTTCGAGGTGACGCTGCGCAAGAGCGGGCTGACGCTGCCGGTCGGCCCGGACGACACGCTGCTGCGCGTCATCGAGAAGGCCGGCGTCAAGGTCGACTGCATGTGCCGCGAAGGCATCTGCGGCTCCTGCGAGACCGCCATCGTCGAGGGCGAGGCCGATCACCGCGACAACTACCTCTCGGATGACGAGAAGGCCTCACAGAAGACCATCATGCTGTGCGTGTCGCGCTGCAAGGGCCAGCGGCTGGTGCTGGATCTCTGAGGCCTGCCGGGGCCGGCGGCGACGGGGAGCCGCCGCGCCCTTGTGAACACAAACAACGCCCGCCCTGCCGAAATTGCTGCACTGCTTCCAACGCCCCACCCCCTCGGGTAAGCTTGCGGCTTCGAACAAGAGATATTCGGCTGGGGGACAAATGCGGCGCGTCGTATTCAATCAGAAGGGTGGGGTCGGCAAGTCGACCATCGTCTGCAACCTCGCGGCCATCAGCGCCAGTGAAGGATTGCGCACCCTGGTGGTCGACCTGGATGCCCAGGGCAACTCGACCCAGTATCTGCTTGGCGCCCAGGCTGCGGAAGCCACGCCCGGCGTGGCCGGCTTCTTCGAGACGTCGCTGACCTACAGCTTCAAGCCGGTGGACGTCACCTCGTTCATCCACCCGACGCCGTTCGAGAACCTCGATGTGATGCCGGCGCATCCCGACCTCGACGCCCTGCACGGCAAGCTCGAATCCCGCTACAAGATCTACAAGCTGCGCGAGGCCCTGATCGAGCTGGAGAAGGTCTACGACGCGATCTACATCGACACCCCGCCCGCGCTGAATTTCTACACCCGCTCCGCGCTGATCGCCGTGGAACGCTGCCTGATCCCCTTCGATTGCGACGACTTCTCGCGCCGCGCGCTCTACACGCTGCTCGACAACGTCAAGGAGATCCAGCAGGACCACAACAGCGGGCTGGAAGTGGAAGGCATCGTCATCAACCAGTTCCAGCCGCGCGCCTCGCTGCCGCTGCAACTGGTCGAGGAACTGATCGGCGAGGGCCTGCCGGTGCTCGATTCGCGGCTGTCGTCGTCCGTGAAGATCCGCGAGTCGCACCAGCACGCCACCCCGATGATCCACCTCGACCCGCGCCACAAGCTCGCGCAGGAATACCTGGCGCTGCATCGCGAGCTCGCCGGCTGACCGGCTGACCGGGGTGAGGCCGTGGCGAGCCTTCGTCATTTCCGAACGCGAGGTTCGCCACACACAAGTCGCTTTTGGCGCAACCCTCTCATATGCTGCAAACAGGCCCGAGCGAGGGCACCCACAGGAGTAGCGGCGAGATGAACAGCGGCAGGACGTCCCTCAGCGCACTGGCCCAGAAATGGCTGGGACGCGACGCGGCTACGCCGAAGCGCGTCACGCGCATCCGCCATCCCCGGCACGAGGGGTGCGTGGAAGTCGAAATGGCCCGGCCCGAGGGCGATGTGTCGCTGCTGTTCTTCCGTCACCGGGACGGCTCGTGGTGCGTGTATCCGCCGAGTTAGGCGGATCTTCGCCAGGGTTAGACCCCCAACGACATGCAACAAAACGGGGCGCCATGTTCGCATGGCGCCCCGTTTCGTTTACACCTTCAGTCCAGCTCTAGCGCCGGGAATCAGGCCGCCGCGCGCATCTCCTGCTGGCGCAACAGGCGGTTCGCCACGTTGATCACCGCCTGCACCGACGCTTCGACGATGTTGTGGCTCATGCCGACGCCGAAGCCGGAGCCCGGCACGCCCTCCACCGCCGCCTCGACGATGGCCATCGCCTGCGCGTCCGCGCCGGCGCCGGTGGCACGCTCCTCGTAGGCATCGATGCGCAGGCGCAGGCCGAGTGCGTTCACCGCGGCGGCGATCGGGCCGTTGCCGTGGCCGCGCAGCGTCTTGCGGACACCGCCGGTGGTCACGTCGAGCGCGATGCCCTCGCCGCTCTCGTCGAGCCGGTACGCGTGGTACTGGAACACATCGGCCCGATCGGCAGACGGCAGGTAGGTCTCGCGAAACAGCCGCCAGAGTTCATCGCCGGTGATCTCGGTCTCGCTCGCATCGGTGGCCCGCTGCACCACGGCGCTGAACTCCACCTGCATGCGGCGCGGCATCACCACGTGGTGCTCGCGTTCGAGCAGGAAGGCGATACCGCCCTTGCCCGACTGGCTGTTCACGCGGATCACGCTGTCGTAGGTGCGGCCGAGGTCCGCCGGGTCGATCGGAAGGTAAGGCACTTCCCAGACGACCTCCGGGTCCTGCGCCGCGAAGCCCTTCTTGATAGCATCCTGGTGCGAGCCCGAGAACGCCGTGAACACGAGATCGCCCGCGTACGGATGACGCGGATGCACGGGGATCGAGGTGCATTCCTCGGCGATGCGCGCCACGGCGTTGATGTCGGAGAAGTCCAGGCCCGGATGCACGCCCTGCGTGTACATGTTCAGCGCGAGCGTGACGATGTCGACGTTGCCGCAGCGCTCGCCGTTGCCGAACAGGCAGCCTTCCACGCGGTCGGCGCCCGCCATCATGGCGAACTCGGCGGCCGCCACGCCGGTGCCGCGGTCGTTATGCGGGTGGACCGACAGCACCACGTGCTCGCGCGGCGCGAGGCGGCGGTGCATCCATTCGATCTGGTCGGCGAAGACATTGGCCGTGGCGTTCTCCACGGTGGTCGGCAGGTTGATGATGACAGGGCGGCCCGGGCCGATGCCCCATGCCTGCATGGCGGTGTGGCAGGCTTCGAGCGACACCTCAAGCTCGGTCGCGCTGAAGGTCTCCGGCGAATACTGGAGCACCCATTCCGTCTCGGGATGCTGGTCGGTCAACTGCTTCAGGTAGCCGACGTGGTGGCGCACGAGGTCCATCACCTCCGGCACGCTCAGGCCGAACACGATGCGGCGCCAGGCCGGCGCGGTGGCGTTGTAGACGTGGACGATCGCCTTGCGCGCGCCCTGCACCGCTTCCACCGTGCGCGCGATCAGTTCCTCGCGCGACTGCGTGATGACCATGATGGTCACGTCCTCGGGAATCAGGTCTTCGTCGATCAGCTTGCGGATGAAGTCGAAATCGGTCTGCGAGGCCGACGGAAAGCCGACCTCGATCTCCTTGAAGCCGATGCGCACGAGCTCCTGGAACAGGCGCATCTTGCGCTCGCCGTTCATCGGCTCGAACAGCGCCTGGTTGCCGTCGCGCAGGTCGGTGGAGAGCCATACGGGCGCGGCGGTGATGGTCCGGTTCGGCCAGGTGCGGTCAGCAATGGCGACGGGGGGGAACGGGTGGTACTTGGCGGAGGGCTGGGCAATCATGTCTGGTCCACGAATCGGTAGGCTGGCGACGAGGCATCGGAAGCCGCGCCAGCGGAAATCGAACATCTTCGAATGCGATTTCCCCTGCAGCCCTTCGCAAGGCGAAGGCTGGTTCGTGGGCCGGGGTCAGGGGGAAATCAGGTGGCGCGCAGCGAATCGGTCGATTCAGGCGCCGGAGAAGCGGGCAAGCGGACCCCGGCCGGGCACTAGGGCTAGGCGGCGTAGGGATAGGGTGGAGAGGCGCTTGCGAGACATGAAACGGATTCTAGCAGAGGCTTTTGTGGGGCGTAACTGAAAATTTACGATGGCCGGGCTCGCCGCCGGGGAACCCACGGGCGGTCGGCCGGAAGATACCCGTCCGGACAGAAATCGGACACCGCGCAGCGAACAGCGTATGCTGGATGTAGAAAGGAGACCAACATGTCTCAAAACAACGCGATCTACAAGGGTTTCAAGGTATCGGCGATGGTACGTCGCCTTCCCGAAGATGCCCCCGGCGCCAACCCGGCAAAACCAGTGTTCCTGGCTACGGCGACCATTACCCAGGTCAGTTCGGGTAGCGGTTCACTCAGGCAGGTGCCACCGCTTCTCCAGCATTTCGGATTCACACCGCACGCCGCCATCGACGAGGCGCTGACTTCCGCCCGCACCGCGATCGACGGCATGTCGACGTTCATCAAGCGCAAGTAGGCTGCCCCGCCTGCGCACTCAACGCAGAGCGCTGGCGAAGTCGTCGAGCTGGGTGATGGCGGTGTTCCAGCCGTCGAAGAACCCCAGCTTTTCGTGCTGCTCGCGCGCGGCATCGTCCTCGTGCATCACCTTGGCGATATAACGGGTTCCCGTGCCTTCGTCGGCCATCGTGATAATCGCCGTGAACCCCAGCCACGGCTTGGCCGGTCGCCACCCTTCCCCGAGTATCGACGTAAAGACGAGGCGCGATTGCGGCACGACCTCGAGGAAACTGCCCGGGTTATCGCTGACGCCACCGTCGGGTCCCCGCATGATGGTATGAAAAGCGCCGCCCGCCTTCAGGTCGAAAGCAAGCACCTCCGTCGTCCACGGCGTCGGACACCACCACTCCTTCAGCAATGCTGGTTCGGTCCACGCCCGCCACAGGGCGGCACGCGGCGCGCGCAATACACGAGAGATAATGAGGTCGCGCGATTCAGCGCCTTCCGCGTTCTGGGTCATGGGCTTGCTCCTCCTGATGAAGACGTTCGACGAATTCGACCATGCGGTCGGACCTGGCCTCCCACACTGCACGTTGCTCGGCGATCCACTGCTCGGCCTGCGAAAGCCGCGCCGGCACCAGTTCGCAGGTACGCGTACGCCCGAGCTTGCTGGTGCGGATGAGGCCGCTGCGTTCGAGCACCGTCAGGTGCTTCATGAAGGACGGCAGCGCCATGTCGAACGGTGCCGCCAGCGTGGACACCGTCTGCGCGCCAGGCCCCAGGGCGCTGACGATTGCGCAGCGGGTGGGGTCGGCAAGGGCGTGGAAGACTTCGCTTACGGCCGCGTGATAGTTAGCCATATGGGTAACTATAGGCGAGGGATGGCGAGGCTGCAATCGCTGCCTCATGGCGACGCTGGCGTGCGAGGTCCACCCGAAATGCAATCGGCCCCGCAATGATGCGGGGCCGATTGCATTGAGACTTCAGGTGGAGACGCTTCGCGCGTCCCCCAAGGCAGCGACGCCTCAGGCCTGCTTCGCCTCGCCCGTTACGCGGGACACGGCTTCCGTCGCGGCCTTGTAGTTGGTGCGCGCGAATTCGCCGGCTTGCGCGGCGGCCTTCTGCACCGTCGACGCGGCGCTGTTGGCGGCCTGGATGGCGGAGCGCACGGCGGCAACCGCGGCGTCGGCACCCACCGGTGCGTTCTGCGCGAGGCTTTCCATCAGTTCCTCGACCTTCTTGGCGCTGGCGGCCAGTTGCGCGCTGGCGGCGGAGGTCAGTTCGGTCTGCGTCTGCGAGGCGATCTCGTACACGCGGCGGCTGTAGTCCAGCGCCTCCTGGGCGACCGGCTTCAGCAGGTCACGCTGGGCGGCCAGCAGGGTCTGCGGGTCCTTCGCTGCCAGTACCTGCTTGACGCCGTCGGCGCGGCCGGCGAATTGCGACTTGACCACCTCGAGGTTCAGGTCGACCAGCTTCTCCACGCCCGAGAAGGCGGTGGTGGTCAGGCCCAGCAGGGTTTCCAGGGCGGATTGTTGCACAGCAGCGAATTGGGCGGTATTAATGGTCATGCTTGTCTCCAGGGACGGGAAAATGAACGCCAAGATCAATGGTTCGGCAGTTCCCAGAGTATATGTTGCACTGCAACATTACAAGTGCCAACGACGCCAAAATTGGATTGTTTTCCGACGACATGGATAAGCAGGGCGCACATTGCCCTCCGGAAGACATGAAGTCAGGTGACGCCCGAATAACGCTCAGTCGTGACCGCCTCGTCGGCCACCGCAATTCGGCCCCTCGAACGCAGTCAGCAAATGACGCCCCGCAGGCAGGTCAGCAGTGGTGCCGGCGCGGTGAACCGCCTGCCAGCGCGAGGAAGAACCGGCGAATATCCGCCAGGCGCAACGGAAACAGCGGCGTGGCATGACGGACGGCGTCGCGCGCCGCGTAGTGGCGCAGCAGTTGTTGGCCGACGGGTTGCGAGAGATAGCGTTGTTCGGAAGACTGCATGGTGACGTCCTGATGGTCAGCCTACAGTATACCGAAAATGGTGCAATGCGCCATGAGCGTGCGGGAAACGCCCTATTGCCGTGCGCGAAATAGTGCGGGCCCGCGGGAGCGGCGGGCGGCGGCGGACAGCCGGCCGGCCCGCTTGCGGTCGATGCCTTCAGGCCACTGTCCGCGCCGGCTGCGCCAGCGGCCCGGGTTCAGGAGCCTCGCCCGCGCTGCCGGCCTGCTCCAGATCCATCCCGGTCGTTTCGGGCAGCAGCACGGCCGCAAGCACGACGAGGGCATATCCCACCCCGGCCACGATGGCGATCGCGACGGGCAGCGTGGTGCGCCCCGTGCTCAGCCAGCCCACCGAGAGCGGGAACAGCGAGCCGATCACGCGGCCGGCGTTATACGCGACGCCATAGCCGGTCGCACGGATATCGTTCGGATACGACTCCGAGATCGTCGCTCCGATCCCAGAGAAGACGCCCTGCATCAGGATGCCCAGCGGAAAGCCGAGGAACAGCATCGACGTGTTCGAGACGGGGATCACCATGTAGACCAGCGCGATGACAAATGCGCCCGCCGCGAAGGCGATGTACGTCAGGCGCCGGCCCCAGCGGTCGGTGGCATATGCCCCGGCCACATAGCCGATCAGCGAGCCGATGATCGTCACCGCGAGGTACGAACTCGTTCCGAACACCGACAAGCCGCGCTCGGTCTTGAGGAAGGTCGGCAGCCACGTGGCGATGGCGTAGTAGGCGCCCAGCATCCCGCCCGACAGCAGGCTGCAAAGCACGGTCTTGCCCAGCAGGGGCCCCCGGAACAACCGCGCCAGCGAAACGAGGGCCGGCACCGGCGCCCCCGACGCGCGGCTCTTCAGGAAGACTTCCGGCTCTTCCAGGTTGCGGCGCAGGTAGATCACGACGAGCGCCGGGAGGATGCCGAGGAAGAAGCAGGCCCGCCACGCCGTCTCGGCCGGCAGCACGCTGAACGTGACGGCGTAGACGATGGCTGCCGCGCCCCAGCCGAAGGAATAGCTGCTGGCGGTAAAGCCGGAATACTTTCCGCGATGGGCCGGATTGCGGATCATCTCCGTCACCAGGACCATGCACAGCGACGACTCCCCGCCAAATCCCAGCCCCTGGATCATGCGGAACAGCAGGAGTTGCGCGGGCGATTGCGCCAGGCCGCACAGGAAGCAGGCCAGCGCGAAGACGACGATGGTCCAGCGCAGTACCCGCACCCGGCCGTAGCGGTCGGCCAGTATCCCGGCGCCGATCGCGCCCACCAGCGACGACACCAGCGTCCACGTGACGATGGCCCCCGCCGTCGACTTGCTCATCCCCCATTGCCCAAGCAGCGTGGCGATGAGGAAGGAATAGATCATGAAGTCGAAGACGTCGACCGCATGGCCAAGGAACGCCCCGTAGAACCCCTTGCGTTCCATCCGTGACAACTCTCGAATCCAGTCGAACATACGTCCTCCCTCTGAGGTGGCGATTCAGTGGTGATTCAATGGTGATTCAGTGATGGGACTCCGCCAGCGAGGCGGAGGGTGTCAGCGGCGGCCGGAATGCATGTCCGGCGTCTTCGAGCAGGCAGGCGAAACGCAGCGCTGTGAGATCGCGGTGACGGCCGGCGACGATCTGCACCCCGACCGGCAGGCCAGCTTCGCCGATGCCAATCGGCGCGACGGTGGACGGCAAGCCGCACAGCCCGGAGTGGCCGGCCCAGAACAACTGGGTAGTCATCGGCTGCTGGCGCCCGTTGACGGTCAGGGTGCGCTGCCACGGCTCGCCGGCCTCGTCCAGCGGGAATGCCGCGGTGGCGGCCGCCGGACAAAGCAGTACGTCGTAGCGGGAGAAGAAGTCGCGCCAGGCGGTGCCGAATCGCTCCCGCGCAGCCTGCGCCCGGAGCCAGTCGCGGTGCGACAGCGTCGCGCCGGTGTGCTGGAGCGTGGCGTAGTGGTGATCGCCGGGCGCAGCAGCGGCGGCGTTGGCAAGGGCCCCGGCATAGGCAGTGTCGTCCATGTGGACCGACGTGGTGGCGCGCAACAGGGTCACGTAGACCTGCCACAACGCCGAGGCGTCGAAGCCGGGCCGCACGTGCCAGTCCACCTGCGCGCCCTGCGCCGCGAGCCAGCGGCCGAGCCGCTCGATCTGCGTGGCGACCTCCGCATCCACCTCGGCCTGCGGGTGGGTGGGCAACACGGCAACGCGGAAATCGGCCAGCGATTGCCGGTCGCACGGGGGAAGCTCCAGGCGCCACGCAAGCCGGTCATCGCCATGCGGGCCGGCGATGGCGCGCAGCACCGTTTCGAGGTCGCGCGCGCTGCGCGCCAGCGGGCCGGCGACATTGATGTCCTGCTCGCCGAAGCATGCCGGGCCGGTGCCGTGGCCGGCCAGCGGCACGAGGCCATGGCTCGGCTTGTGGGAGAAGATGCCGCAGTAGTGCGCGGGGTTGCGCAACGACGAACCGATGTCGGAACCGATATCGAAGAACGCCTGCCCGGTGCATACCGCCACCGCGCTGCCTCCCGAGGAACCACCCGGCGTGCGGCCCGGATCGTGCGGATTGCGGGTGGTGCCGTAGATGGCGTTGTAGCTCTGCCAGTCGCGCAGGCCGAGCGGGACATTGGTCTTGCCAAGCAGGATCGCCCCGGCATCGCGCAGGCGCTGCACCACCACGGCATCGCGTTGCGCCACATGGCCACGCAAGGCGGGATTGCCGCAGGTGGTCGGCCAGCCGGCCACGTCGAAGGATTCCTTGACAGAAAACGGAATGCCGTCGAGCGCCCCGCGCGGGCGTCCCTCGCGGCGGCGCCGGTCGCTCTCGCCAGCGGCCCGGCGCGCGGACATGAAGTCCGACAGGACCATCGCGTTGACGGCACCATGCCAGTCCCGCCAGGCCGCTTCGCAGGCGTCGACCAGTTCGACAGCGGATACCTCGCCGGCAGCCAGCCATTGGGCAGCGACGCAGGCCGGCGGAACACCGGCGGAAAGCGGACCAGACAAGCTCACGTCGACTCCATTTCATTGTCCGCGCCAGGCGCGGCGCGGTGGGGGCACAGATGGATCGCAACGAGGAGGGAAAGCAACGGTACTGCCGACAGTTTCGGTATACTATATTCAGTATTGCGCGGAGAGCAAGGCGAATCGGCGGCGCGCAGGTTGCCGGCACGCCGGGTGCGCGCTGCGAAAAGCAGGCGGAAGGAATACGGAAGGAGAAGCCGCCCGCGCCGCGGGCCGGCCGGGACGCAGTGGCTAGGCCGCCTTCGGCTGGGCGCCGTCCTGGCCGTCGACCGGAAGGTCCGCCGCCTTGGCGGCGCTGTAGACATGCCGTGCGGCCAGCAGCGCTGCCAGGTCGGCATCGCCGGCGATGACGGCCTGGAGGATCTGCGCGTGCTCGTCCCAATTCTGGCGGGCACGGACCACGTTGGCCGGGCCGAAGAGCGCGGCGGTACGCTCGCGCAGCGACCGCATCATTTCCTGCAGCACGCTGTTGGCGGCGATGGTACCGAGCACTTCGTGGAACCGGTTGTTGAGCCCCAGCAACTGGTCCGCCCTGCCCTGCGCGGCGGCGTCCATGCCTTCGCGCAGCACGGCCTCCAGCTCGGCGATGAGCGCGGGGTCGCGCCGCTGGGCGGCGAGCTTGGCGTTGAGGCCCTCGAGCGTGGCGCGTACCTCCACCATCTCGCGGGCGATCACCGGCGACAGGCGGGCCACGGAGGCCCCCCGGCGCGGTTCGATCAGCACCAGTCCCTCGCTGGCGAGGGCGCGCAATGCTTCGCGCACCGGAATGCGCGACACGCCGAGTTCCACCGAGAGCTTGTTCTCGACCAGCCGCTCGCCCGGCTCGTACTCCCCGTTCAGGATGCGCTCGCGGAGCTTGTCCGTGACGAGGGCAAACAGCGGCGAATGGCTGGCGCCAAGGCTCAGCGACTCGGATGGCGAAGCGGGGGGCGAGGCAGGAGACATAGGGCGGTCGGGATGGGAATCGGAAATCTCATCACATTGTATACCAGCCCTTCGCGTGTATACATTCCCGATCCCCGCCTTGCGTCACCCGTGCTGGAAAGTGAAGCTGTCCGAGTAGAGGTGATCCGCGCTGGCGCCCCGCTCCAGGAAAGCGGTGCGGGCGTCACGGATCATATTGGGCGAGCCGCACAGGTACACGGCGTAGTCGCCGAGGTCGCCGACATCGTCCAGCGCCGCCTGATGCACGTACCCGCGCCGCCCCTGCCAGTCGTCGCCGGCGCGGGACAGGACGGGAACATAGCGGAAGTCGTAGAGACGCTCGCCCCAGGCAGGGATGTCGGCATGCAGGTAGAGGTCTTCCGCCTGCCGCATGCCCCAGTAGAGCGATACGGGCGGGCAGTCCGGATCGTCCATCAGGGATTCGAGGATCGACTTGATCGGCGCCAGGCCCGTGCCGGTGGCCACCATCAACAGCGGCCGATAGTCCTTCGCCCGGTAGAAGAAGCTGCCTAGCGGCAACTCGACCTCGAGCGGGTCGCCGGCCTTCATGCGCGGCAGGATGCGGTCGGTGAAGGACCCGCCCGGGATGCGCCGCACGTGCAGGTCGACCAGCCCGTCGCGCGGCACCGACGCCATCGAGAAGCTTCGCGCCAGGCCGTCGCCGGCCAGCAGCTTTAGATACTGGCCGGGCCGATAGTCCAGCGCGCCGGCGTCCGGCACGTCCAGTTGCAGGTGCAGCACGTCCGCCGACAGCGCGCGCAGGTCACGCACCACGGCCCGGTGGCGCGCCGGCTCGGGGCAGGCTTCGTCCTCGCGCGCGGTGCTCACGACGAGGTCGCCCAGGGGCTGCGCCTGGCAAGCCAGTGCGTAGCCGGCCGCAGCCTCGTCCGGGGCGAGTCCGAAGGGTTCCTCGTCGTATCGCACCTGTCCGTCCAGCAGGCGGATGCGGCAGGTACCGCAGCCGCCAAGCTGGCAGTCGTGCGGCAACGGGATGCTGGCGCGCTGCGCCGCCTGCAGCAGCGTCTCGCCGCGCTCGACGAAGAACACCTGTTGCGTTTCGGCGATCTGGATGCGGTACGACATGGATTCCCTCCGGGCTGCCCGTTCGCGGCGTTACTTCTTGATGTCGGCCTGGACCAGGACCCTCAGGTCCTGCGGCGCCAGCAGTTCGGCCAGCGCCTGCAATGCCGCCACCCCGGCCTGCGTGTCCTGCTCGCCATTGCCGCCCGACAGCCCGATGCCGCCGATCACTTCGTCGTTGACCACGATCGGGAAGCCGCCCACGAACGCCGCGAACTTGCCCTCGAAGCTCCACTGGATGCCGAAGGCCTCGTTGCCCGGCAGCGCGGGGCCGTTCGGCGGGGTGGTGAACAGGTGGGTCGAGCGCTTGTGCCCGGCGGCCGTGAACGCCTTGTTCCACGCGATCTGCGGACCGGTGATGCGGGCGCCGTCCATGCGTTCCAGCACGAGCGGATAGCCGCCCTCGTCGACCACGCAGATCGACTCCAGCACCCCGATCTCCTCGGACCGCCTGATTGCGGCGGCAACCATGTGGCGCGCCTCGCGCAGTTCCAGCTTGATGGCTCTCTTCATGTCCGTCCGACTCCTTGTGACGATGGGGCTCAGACGCCCCGGTAGACCGTCTTGATCTGTGTATAGAATTCCAGCCCGGTACGGCCCGACTCGCGGAAGGTCGACGTGCTCGACCGCTTCAGCCCGCCGAAGGGCGCATTAACCAGGTTGCCCGTGGTGGTGCGGTTGATCTTGACCGTGCCCGCCTCGATGTCCGTGGCGAAATGGTGCATGTAGCGCGGGTTGTTCGTGACGATGGCGGCCGCCAGCCCGTACTCGGTATCGTTGGCCCTGGCGATGGCGTCGGCGTAGTCCGTGAATTCGATGATGGCGATCACCGGCCCGAAGATCTCCTCGCGGGCGATGCGCATCTGCTGCGTGACGTCGGTGAAGATGGTCGGTGCGACGTAGAAGCCCTGGTCAAACCCCGGCCCGGTCACCCGGCCGCCGCCGCACAGCAAGGTCGCCTCGGACTTGCCGATGTCGATATGGCGCAGCACGGACTCCAGTTGCTTCCGCGACGCCAGCGGGCCGAGGTCCATCCCCGGCGTCATGCCGCTGCCTATCTTCAGCGTGGCGACCTTCGCCAGCAGCCGCTCGGTGTAGGCGGCCTTGACCGGCCCGGCCACCAGCACGCGGCTGGTCCCCGTGCAGGCCTGCCCGGACAGCGAAAAGCCGCCCTTGATGGTCAGGTCGACGGCACGGTCGAGGTCGGCGTCCTCCATCACGATCAGCGGGTTCTTGCCGCCCAGTTCCATCTGGGTGCGCGTCGTCATCGGCACCGCGCGATGGATCTGCTCGCCGGCCCGCGTGGAGCCGGTGAAGGAAACCGCCCGCACGGCCGGGGCCTCGGTAATGGCTGCGCCGATGTCCGCCGCGCTGCCGGTGATGAAGTTCAGCACGCCCTTCGGCAGCCCGGCCTTCACCAGCGCCTCGGCGAGCCGGTAGCCGGACAGTGGCGCCTCCGACGATGGCTTGAATACCACCGTGTTGCCGGTCACCAGCGCCGGGGCGATCTTGCGCGCCGGGATCGACAACGGAAAGTTCCACGGCGCGATCACCGTGACCACGCCCAGCGGCTCGCGCTGGCTATAGACCACCATGTCGGGATCGTCGTTGGGGAACGTCTCGCCGGTGAAGGTCTGCCCTTCGACGGCATAGAAGCGCAGCGTCTGGGCCGAGCGCACGACTTCGTCGCGGGCCAGCGCCAGCGCCTTGCCTTCCTCGCGCGTCAGCTCTGCGGCAATGCTGTCGGCGTTGGCTTCGAGATGGTCAGCGGCGCGCTGGAGCATGGCGGCGCGCTTGCCCGGCGGGGTCTTCTTCCAGTGGTCGAAGGCGGCGGCGGCAGCGGCCACGGCGGCCTGCGCATCGGCCGCCGCGGAGGCCTGGAAGCGGCCCACGAGGTCGCCGGTATCGGCCGGGTTGACGTTGTCGAAGGTCCGGCCCGACTGGCAGGCCGTCCATTCGCCGTCGATGTGGTTGAGGTACGGGTTCATCGTCGATCGGTCCGGCGGCGGCCTCAGGCGGCCATGTCCAGTTCGGGCAGCGGCAGTTCCTGCGCGACGTAGTCGTGATAGAGCGCCGTCGTGTACAGCAGCCGCATCTGCGCCCCGATCTCGCAGATCTTCAGGCAGCGCTGCTGCAGCTCCGGGGTATTGGCGTGCTCCAGCACGATCTGGTAGCCGCGCTCGCCGTGGATTTCGTCCGAGACGATGTGCAGGTCGAAGAATTCGACTTCCTCGTCGGTGAACCTGTACTTGTCGCGCAGCGTCGGGGTCTGCTTGCGGTAGATCGACGGCACCTGCGATTCCAGGCCCACCACCAGCCCCGCGACGGCGACGATCGGATCCTCGCGCATCGCCACGGCGTAGCACCAGCTTTGCAGGCCGCGCGTGGTCGGCGACATGTTGTCCGGGTCCATCACGCGCTCGCGCGTGGTGCCGCAGGCTTCCGCGAAGCGGATCAGCAGGTCGGTATGGCGGTCGCCGCCAATCTCCTCCTCGTACATGTTGGCGAGCAGGAAGTCCTTGGCTTCGGTATAGCGGTCGGGCGTGCGGGCATAGATGTAGCCCAGGTAATCCGCGAACGGGCCGACGTAGTGATAGTGGTTCTCGGCCCAGCGTGCGAGATGGGCCCGGGTCAGCTTGCCGCTGGCCCATGCCACGCTGAACGGCGCCTTGTTGGCGCTCTTGCCCTTGATGGCATCTTCGAGGGCGGCACGGAAGTCTTCGCGGTTCATCAGTTCGGCCATGTTCGGGGCTCCTTTGGCTTAGGGGGGTGGAGGATCCGTTGAAAGTCCCGCGCGGTCGGTTCGTGGGTGCGCGGGGTGTGTCGTGGTGTTTGTATACTATATACAGTTTAGATCGGGCGGCAAGCGTTTCCTTGGCCGGCGGCGTGGGGGTTTACCCCGCTGCCGCGATGGACTGGCTCAGGCGGCGCGGCGGCCCGCCTCCGCGACGATGCGCGACCAGGCGAAGCCGGCCAGCGCCACATCTTCCAGGCCAACGCCCACGGACTTGTAGATGACGATGTCGTCGTCATGCCGGCGCGGCATGACGGTGCCCAGCACCACGTCGCCCAGTTCGACGATCTTGCCGGCGGGCAGCACCTGCGGATCGGCGAGCACGATGTCGCCCGCCTCGCGCGTGGATTGCGGCCGCCACTCGACCACCACGGCGGCGGCGCGACGCAGCGCGGTGTCGTCCAGTTCGCGCGTGTGCGGCAGGCTGGAACCAATGGCCGCGACAAAGGCGCCCGGCCGGATCGACGCGCCGGAGAACAACGGTGACGTCGAGCGCGAGGCCGTGACCACGATGTCGGCCTCGGCAACGGCCGCATCAGGTTCGGCGACGGACACGGGAACACCGCACAGGGCCGACAGCCGCGCCGGCATCTGCGCATCGGCGTAGGGATCCGAGACCAGGATGCGCTGCAGCCCCAGCGTCGCGCTCAGTTGGCGCGCGTGCTGCACGCCCTGCGTGCCCGCGCCGAACAGCGCGAGCGTGCGCGCGCCGGGCCGGACGAGCCGCTGCGCCGCGAGCGTGGTGCAGGCAGCGGTGCGCAACCGCGTCACGGCGCCGGCGTCGAACGAGGCCAGCGGGCGGCCGTCGTCCGTCGAGAAGATCAGGATGACGAAGGAGAACTGGCCGTTGATGGTCGTGTAGACCTTGGCGCCGACCACGCCCAGCTCCGGGATCACCGCGCCCAGCGTCGACAGCTTCACGCCGCCGGACTCCGTGCGGATGCGTTCCTGCATGGCCGCATCGCCCCGGCCGAAGGTGGTGAATGCCGCTTCCATGACGCGCCTGGCGTCCTCGGGGCTGACATGGGCGTCGATCATCTCGTCTGTGATGTGCTGCATGGGGGCTCCGCTCTGCGAGGTTGGCGAGGTGGATGGGAACGTCAGGAAAGGGCGGCGCGGCCGAGCACGCCCAGCGCACCGGCGGCGCAAAGGCCGAGCAGCAGGCGCCGCACCGCTCCGGGGGAAAGGTGCCCGCGCAGCCGGTTCGACAGCGCGAAGCCGGCGAGAAGAAACGGCGCCAGCGCCGCGGCGAGGACAAGCTCGGACAGGCCGAAGCGCCCCGCCGCCGCCAGCATGGCGAGCGACAGCAATGCGCCGCCGGAGAGGATGCAGCCCATCGTCGCCCGCATCTGCGCGGGCGTCACGTGCTGCATGACCAGCGCGAAGGGCGGCGCGCCGGCCGAGGTGATCGTGCCCATGAAGCCCGACAGCACGCCCGCCACCGCCACGTTCGGCGCGGACGGCAGTAACCGCCAGCCCAGCAGGCTCAGCCCAACGGCCGCGAGGATCAGGAGCGAAAACAGCACGGCAAGCGGACCCGGGGCAAGCCAGCCCATGACCAGCACCGCCGCGCCGCCGCCGAGGGCCCGCCCCGCCAGCGCAATGCCGGCGACCGGCCACGCGATCGCCTCGCGCTCCCGCACCGCGCCCATCAGCGAAAGCCCACAGCCCATCGCCAGCAGCGGGCCCGGCACCAGTTCCGGGAAGAAGATGGCGCCGAGCGGTGCCGAGAGCATCGCGAAGCCGATGCCGCCCACGCCCTGCAGGCAGGCGCCCGCAAAGACGAGCGCCCCCATCAGCAGATAGATCGTGCCGGACAGTCCGGCGGGCGGGAAGACAAACAGCGCGTGGATGGAAAGAGGCGTCATCTGGGGGCAGCGGGAGCGAAAGCCGGGCACGTGTCCTGCTTGGTAAGCTTGTCACCGGCCTCGTCATGCGTTGGCAGTTGTATACAGTCTACATATTGGGGCGAATCCGTGCAATCACGGTGCGCCTCGGCACCAACAGGGGGCATCGCTTCTCTATGACCGCGCCTTCGGCTCACCGCAAAGCGACAGGAAAAGCACTTGCAAGCCCACCTATACGCGTAAGTCCGGATGCCGAACCCCTTGGCGCATCGCATTGATGGAATATAGTATACCAACGCAGGACGGCCGATTGGCTACCTACCCAAAACCCTCGCTGAAACCCTCGCCCCCAGGGAGTCCTCATGTCGCAACATATCGTGATCGGTGCCGCGCACTGGATCTATCTGTCAGGGGTAGCGGTCATCGTGCTCACGATGATCCTGCGCGCCAATGTCGTGGTGCCCTCCATCGTCGGCACGGCCCTCGTGGTCTTTGCCCTGACCGGCAGTCCGGTCTCCGCGCTGGGCGGGGTGTTCTCGGCGAGCCTGGTGGCCGCCAGGGAGTTGTTCAACATCTTCCTGGTGATTGCGTTCATGACCGCGCTGCTCAATGCGCTCAAGTCGCTGCGCTCGGACGTCCGCATGGTCGAGCCGTTCCGCATGGTGATGAAGAACGGACACTCGGCCTTCTTCATTCTCGCGGGCATTACGTATGTGATCTCGCTGTTCTTCTGGCCGACGCCGGCGGTGCCGCTGGTATCGGCCATCCTGTTGCCGGCCGCCATCGCCGCGGGGCTGCCGCCGCTGGCCGGCGCGATGGCAATCGCCATCGCGGGACAAGGCATGGCGCTGTCGTCGGACTACGTGATCGGCGTGGCGCCCGGCATCAGCGCCAAGGCAGCCGGCGCCGCAGTGAGCGCGGCGGTGGTGGCCGATCGGGCGCTGACACTGTCGATCATCACCGGCGGGATCGCGCTGTGCCTGGCCTACCTGTCGATGCGCAAGCACATCGTGCCAGCGAGCGGCCTCCTGCTCGACCGCTGGCAGGCACGCGCCGGCGGCTCCGGCGAGCCCGTGGGCGGCGGCACCTTCGACAAGGCGGAGATTGCGCGGGGCACGGCGCATGACGAGCCGCTTGCCACCGACAGCAATATCGAGGCGAGCCTGTCGATGGTCGCCCGGCGCCGCGTGAAGTGGTCGAAATGCTTCGCCATCGTGACGCCCATCGCCTTCCTCGCCGTCGTGGCGGTCATGGTGCTGCCCAAGCTCGCCAGCGGACTGCAGGACCTCAAGGGAGGCGATGCCGCCGCGCTCGTGGGCGGTGTGGCCGCCGTGCTGATGATGCTGGCGACGCTGGCGGCCGAGGGTCCGCGCCGCATGCTCGACGTCTGCCCCGAGCACATCACCGACGGTTTCGTCTTCGCCTTCAAGGCGATGGGTTCGGTGCTCCCGATTGCCGGCTTCTTCTTCATCGGTGCCGGCGAGACCGCCGCCCAGATCCTCGGCCTGCCGCCGGGCAAGGCGCCCAGCCTGCTGTTCGAACTGATCCAGGCCTACCAGCACATGATTCCCGACAACCACGTACTGGTTGCCTTCGGCGTGCTGGTGGTCGGCATGATCACCGGCATCGACGGCTCCGGCTTTGCCGGCCTGCCCCTGACCGGCACGCTGGCCGGCGCGCTGGGTCCGGTAGTCGGCTTCGATCCGGCCACGCTGGCGGCGGTCGGCCAGATGGGCGCGGTGTGGACCGGCGGCGGCACGCTGGTGGCGTGGTCCTCGCTGATCGCCGTCGCGGGCTTCGCGCGGGTGCCGGTACTGGAGGCGGTGCGCGCACTCCTGATTCCCGTGCTGATCGGCCTCGCCTGCTCCACCGTCGCGGCCATGCTGCTGTGGTCGTGATTTCAGCCCCCCAAGGAACCCGACAGATGCCGAAAGTCACCTTTCACAAGCACGGCGAGATCTTCGTGGACGAAGTCAAGCCGCAGACCAACCTGGTCGTCCGGGCCGGCATTCGCCAGTTCCCGTATCCCAACCTGCGCTACGAATGCGGCATGGGCAAGTGCTCCAAGTGCGCCTGCCGCGTGATCGCCGGGGCCGAGCACCTGCCGCCGCCCAACTGGAAGGAGAAGAAACAGCTCGGCGACCGCCTCGACCAGGGCTACCGCCTCGCCTGCCAGCTCTGGATCGAGCAGGACATCGAACTGGCCCAGGACGATCTGCCCGGCACGACCGCCGCGGCCGCGCTCGCCGCGGACACCACGGGAGCCTGACCATGTATGTCCTCCTCACCAGCCGCATCGGCCAGTTCCGTACCGAGCCCGCCGAGGGGATGACGCCGGTCGAGGCGTATGACTACGTCTTCTACGGCAAGCGCACCGCACGCTTCGTCATCGCCGAGCTGGCCACCGAGACCAGGGTGCGGGTGGTGGAGGACGCCCCGCCCCATATCGTCAACCTCGTGCCGACCAAATTTCTCGAAAAGTTCGACACCGCCGATGCCGCCCGCGCCGCGCTGCGCGAGCTGGCGAGCTTCGGCAGCATGGACATCGCACTGGTGCCCGTTCCTGTCACCGCCGACGCCATCGACGGCCCGGCCGCCGCGCCCCTTTGAGCGCCGGCCGCCAATGCCCTTATCACCATGATCCAGATCACGTTCCTCACCAATCACGGCAAGACGGTCAGCGCGCCGTCCAACAGCAACCTGCTGCGCGTGTCGCTGCGCGAGCAGGGCGGCATCCCGTTCAAGTGCGGCGGCGGCCTGTGCGGCACCTGCAAGTGCCGCATCGAGACCGGGCACGAGCACACGGATACGGTCAAGCCGAAGGAGAAGAAACTGCTGGCGGAGGGTGAACTGGCGGCCGGCTTCCGGCTGGCGTGCCAGACCTTCGTCAACGGCGACATCAGCGTGTCGTGGCAGCCGAAGGAAGCGGCACGCACATGACTTTGCCCCCCGACATCTCCCCGGCCGGGGTGCGCGACGCGCGCGCCATGGTCGCCACCGGCCATCCGCTGGCCGCGGAGGCTGCCCGGCAGTGCCTGCGCGAAGGCGGCAGCGCGGTGGATGCCGCAATTGCCGCCGACGCCATCCTCGGCGTGGTCGAGCCCATGGCAACCAGCATCGGCGGCGACCTGCTGGCCATGATCGTGCAGCCCGACGGCCACGTCGACAGCTACAACGGCACCGGGCGCTCCCCGGCAGGGCTGGCGCCGGATCTCATCGCCACCCTGCCCGGGGGCCGCATCCCGGAACGACATCCGCTGTCGTGCACGGTGCCCGGCGCGGTGCGCGGCTGGCACGACCTGCACCGGCGTCATGGCCGTCTCGACTGGGCGCGCCTGCTCGCGCCGGCCATCGCGCTGGCGCAGGACGGCTTCGCCCTGGCCCCGGTGGCCGCACGGGAATGGAAGCTGTTCGACCGCGTCCTGCATGCCGACGCCGAATGCGCCCGCCTGTACCGGGCCGGCAATCCGCCCGTCGCCGGCGAACGCTTCGTCAACCCGGCGCTGGCGCGCACGCTGGCCGCCATCGCCGCCGACGGCCCCGACGCCTACTACCTCGGCGATGCGGCCCGCGCCGCCGAACGCGCCAGCGCCGCGCAGGGTGGCGTGCTGGCGGCCGCCGATTTCGCCGCGCACACGGGCGACTTCTGCCCCCCGGTCTCGACGACGTTCCGTGGCGTGGAGGTATTCGAATGCCCGCCCAACACGCACGGCGTCGCCATCCTGCACGCGCTCGACGCGCTGGAGCCCCAAGACCTGGACCCAGCCGATCCGGCCACGGCGCTGCGCACCGTCCGGGCGATGGGCGAGGCCATGCGCCACGCGCGGGAGACCGTGGCCGATCCCGCGGGCAATACGGTCTGCACCGTCGTGGTAGACCAGGACGGGCTTGCCGTGACCCTGATGAGCAGCATCTTCAAGCGGTTCGGCTCGGGCATCGCCGTGCCGGGCTGCGGCTTCGTACTCCAGAACCGGGGCTTCGGCTTCTCGGCGCCGGGCCATATCAACGGCGCGGCGCCCCGCAAGCGGCCGTATCACACGGTCGTGCCAGGCGCGGCCCGCCGCGACAGGCGCTTCCATGCCGCGTTCGGCGTGGTCGGCGGATTGATGCAGCCGCAAGGCCAGTTGCAACTGCTGGTACGCCTGCTCGCCAACCGCGAGCCACTGCAGGCCGCGCTGGATGCACCGCGCTGGCGACTCGAATCCGACACCACGCTCGCCATCGAGGCTGGCATGCCGGACCCCATCTGCCGGGCCTTGCGCGACGCCGGCTATGCCGACCCTGCCGGGCAAGGCGAACTCGGCGGCCGCAGCGACTTCGGCGGCGCGCAGGCCGTGCGGCGCAATGCAGACGGCAGCCTCACAGGCGCCTCGGACCGCCGCAAGGACGGCATGGCCCTCGGCCTGGGCGACTGATACGGGGCTATACGGGGCTATGCGGGGCTATGCGGGGCTATGCGGGGCTATGCGGGGCTGGATGGGGCGCGGGAGCAGGGGCCCACACCATGGGCGCAATGCGCCTTGGATACAGCAGGCTATGCCATCTTCCATGTCATGGAAAATGACAATTAGCGAATCTTGCATGAAATTTCGTTATGCAATCCGGCCGGACCCGTCGCCAGCCGGACAAAGATTGCGAACCAGTCTCCATAGTCGATAAACAACCTCCACACCCCACTTAATTTACGCAATCCTCTGCCAATAAAGGCTCGCCGACGACAATCATCGCCACCACTGGCGACATCGCAGCCAGTGGGTTAACCCTGATTCGTGGACGGAAGCCCGCGCACCTACTATCCGTTCATACAAAGAACTCACGTTCGCCATAAGAACAGAAGGCCGGCTTTGCCGGGCCGGCAACCCAGACGGAGACAACGTGTCGCAGTCCACCCCCCTGCCCCCGGGCGACGTCACAGACGTGCAGGCCCTCATCGACAGCCGGCCCTTCAGCGGCTACCAGTGGGTCATCCTGGCCCTGTGCTTCCTGATCGTCGCCATCGACGGCTTCGATACCGCAGCCATCGGCTATATCGCGCCCGCGCTGGTGCAGGACTGGGGCATTCCCAAGTCCTCGCTCGGCCCCGTCATGAGCGCCGCCCTCTTCGGCCTGGCGTTCGGCGCCATCTTCGCCGGCCCGATGGCCGACCGCGTCGGTCGCAAGCGTGTGCTCGTGCTGTCGGTCTTCTTCTTCGGCGCCTGCAGCCTGGCCACCGCTTTCGCGCCCACGCTGGGCTGGCTGACGGCGCTGCGCTTCCTGACCGGCCTCGGCCTTGGCGCCGCCATGCCGAACGCGGTGACGCTGACCGCCGAATTCGCCCCGCAGCGCCGCCGCGCCGTGCTGGTGAACACCATGTTCTGCGGCTTCCCGCTGGGCTCGGCGGTGGGCGGCTTCGTCGCCGGCGCCATGATCCCGGCGTTCGGCTGGCACAGCGTGCTGCTGCTCGGCGGCGTACTGCCGATCGGGCTCGCCGTGCTGCTCGTGCTGCTGCTGCCGGAGTCGGTGCGCTACATGGTCGCGCGCAACTATCCCGCCGCGCAGATCGCCAGGGTGCTGGCGCGCGTGACCAGCGCCAACATGGCGCCCGCCAGCCGCTACGTGACCGGAGAGCCGGCCCCTGCCGCGAAGTCCGCCATCGGCACCGTGCTCTCGCCCGGCTACCGCCTCGGCTCGTTCATGCTGTGGGGCACGTACTTCATGGGACTGGTGATCTTCTACCTGCTGACGAGCTGGATGCCGACGCTGATGAAGGACGCCGGCTTCTCCATCGAACGCGCCTCGTTCCTGACGGCCCTGTTCCCGCTCGGCGGCGGCATCGGCACCATCGCGGCAGGCTGGTTCATGGACCGCTTCAACCCCAACAAGGTGATTGCGCTGACCTATGCGGCCACTGGCGTGCTGATCTACGCGGTGGGCCAGGGCACCGGCAACCAGGTCGCGCTCGGCGCGCTGATCTTCCTCGCCGGCACGGCCATGAACGGCGCGCAGTCCTCCATGCCCTCGCTGGCCGCCGCGTTCTACCCGACGCAGGGCCGTGCCACCGGTGTGGCCTGGATGCTCGGCATCGGCCGCTTCGGCGGCATCACCGGTGCCCTGCTCGGCGCGGAATTGCTGCGCCTGCAACTCGGCTTCGACGCGATCTTCACGCTGCTGGCGATTCCGGCCTTCCTTGCCGCGATTGCGCTGGTGGTGAAGCTGTTGGCCAGCCGCGGTGTCCAGCAAGCCGGCGCGCACGACCGCGCCATCGTCAGCCACTGAGAGAAGCGCCGCCGGCGCTACGCCTGCCGCATGGCAAATGCCGGCAGGCGCGCGCGGCCCGACTGCCGGAATTCGCTCGGCGTCTGCCCCACCCGCCGCGCGAAGAAGCGCGAGAAGTAGGCGGCATCGGCAAACCCCAGCGACAGCGCGATGTGCTTGACCTCCAGGTCGCTGAACAGCAGGTCGCGCTGGGCCTGCGCCAGCACCCGCGCGTGGATCAGCTGCAGCGCCGACTGCCCCGCCACCTGACGGCAGATGCGGTTCAGCTGCGTGGCCGTGATGCCGACGTCGCGCGCATAGTCGCCAATCTCCTTCTGGTCCCGATAGCCGGACTCCAGCAGTTGCTGGAAATGCTGGAAGTGCCGCGCCGGGCGGCTGCTGCTGCGCTCCACGGCCGGCGCCGACGCATCGGCAAGCCGCGCGATACCGATCAGCACCACGGTCAGCAACGCCGACAATGCTGCGCCGCGCCACGCCGACACCGTCTCCATCTCCGACCGGAACAGCCGCAACGCATCCGCCAGCGTATGGTTGCTGCGCACGCGGTCGTGGCGCGGGTGGTCGAACAATGCGAGGGCGTCGGGCACGCCGGCGAGCAGCGTGCGCAGGTGACTGTCCGTCATCGTCACCACGATGCCATCCGTCTCCGGATGGAACACGAAGCCATGGATGTGCTGCGGCGGCATCGTCACCAGCGAGCCGCTGCGCAGCGGCTGCCTCCGCCCCTCCATCAGCGCCTCTCCGCCTCCTGTGTGGATGTACAGAATTTGCAGGAAGCGCTCGTGCCGGTGCGGCTGGATCTCCCATCCGTGCAGGCGGCTGCGCTGGGCGATGGATTCGAAGTGGAGCTGGTCGTGCAGCGGCTCTGACGAGCTGATGCCGTACAGGGAATAGGTCGGAACGGTCTTCACGGGGGCTCTCGGCAGGAGCATAGGGATTTACCAGCGATGTTCGGATTGTCCTGTCGATGGTTCGCCCTGTCCATTCCCCCGGGCGGGTCCAGCCACTATCTTTCCCTCATCCACACCAGAGAGATGGGAGACAACATCATGCGCACCCAGGTAGCCATCATCGGCGCCGGCCCCGCCGGACTGCTGCTCGGACAACTGCTGAGCCGGGCCGGTATCGACAACATCATCATCGAGCAACGCAGCCCCGACTACGTGCTCGGCCGCATCCGCGCCGGCATCCTCGAAAGCGTGACGGTCGACGCCCTCGAACGCGCCGGCGTGGCCGCGCGGCTGCACGAGGAAGGCCTGCCGCACGACGGCTTCGAGCTGGCCTTCGGCGGCCGCCGCCATCGCATCGACCTGCAGGCCCTGACCGGCCGCCACGTCACGGTGTACGGCCAGACCGAAGTCACGCGCGACCTCATGGCCGCCCGCCGCGACGACGGCACCACCACGATCTACGACGCCGGGGACGTCAGCCTGCACCACTTCGACGGCACCCAGCCGCTGGTGCGCTATCGCAAGGATGGCGCGGTCCACGAGATTGCCTGCGACTACATCGCCGGGTGCGACGGCTTCCACGGCGTCAGCCGCCAGAGCGTACCGGCGACATCCACCCAACTGTTCGAGCGCGTGTATCCGTTCGGCTGGCTCGGCGTGCTGGCCGACACGCCGCCCGTCGCCGACGAACTGATCTACGCCGGCCACGAGCGCGGCTTTGCGCTGTGCAGCATGCGCTCGCGCACGCGCAGCCGCTACTACGTGCAGGTGCCGCTCACCGAGCGCGCGTCGGACTGGTCGGACGAACGCTTCTGGAACGAACTGCGCAGCCGGCTCGATGCGGAAATGGCGGAAAGGCTGGTGACCGGCCCGTCCATCGAGAAGAGCATCGCGCCGCTACGCAGCTTCGTCTGCGAGCCGATGCGCTTCGGCAACCTGTTCCTCGCCGGCGACGCCGCGCACATCGTGCCGCCCACCGGCGCCAAGGGACTCAACCTGGCCGCCAGCGACGTGCTCTACCTCGCCGACGGCATGGTCGCCCGCTACCGGCAGGACGATCCGCGCGAGCTGGACGCCTACTCGGAGAAGTGCCTGCGGCGGATCTGGAAGGCGGAGCGCTTCTCGTGGTGGATGACGTCGCTGCTCCACCACTTCCCGGATGCCGACGCGTTCTCCACGCGCATCCGGGAAGCGGAGCTGGACTACCTCGTCGGCTCCGAAGCCGCCAGCCGCGCGCTGGCGGAGAACTACGTCGGCCTGCCCTACTGAATCAGGCGGCCAGTTTCAGGCGGCCACTGCGGCGCCCGCCGGCGTGAATGCCGGCAGCCCGAGCAAGGCGCGCGCCTGAGCGACGGTCGCCACCGGGCGGCCGTATTCCTCGCATAGTGCAGCCACCTGGCTCACCAGCGCCGCATTGGAAGGCGCGAGGGTGTGCCTGTCGAGCCGCACGTTGTCCTCCAGCCCGGTGCGGCAGTGGCCGCCCAGTTCGAGCGACCAGCGCGCCATGGTGAGCTGGTCGCGGCCGATGCCCGCGCCAGTCCAGGTCGCATCGGGCGCGAGGCGGCGCAGCGTCTGCACGTAGAACGCGAGCACCTCGCGGTCGACCGGCATCGCATTCCTGATCCCCATGACGAACTGGATATGCAGCGCGCCGTCGATCTTGCCGGCCTGCTGCATCGCCACGGCCTGGAAGATCATCGACAGGTCGAACGCCTCGACCTCGGGCTTGACGCCGTGGGTCTTCATTTCCGATGCGAGCCAGTCGACCAGGTCGGGCGCGTTGTCGTACACGCGGGTCGGGAAGTTGACCGAGCCGGTGGCGAGCGAGGCCATGTCGGGGCGCAGCGCGATCATGCCGCCGCGCTCCCGGCCCGCGCCCGAGCGCCCGCCGGTGGAGACCTGCGTGATGATGCCGGGCGCGTACTGGCGAATGCCTTCCAGCACGCGGGCGAAGCGGTCGGGGTCGGACGACGGCGTCTCGTCGTCGTTGCGCACGTGCAGGTGGACGAGCGTGGCGCCGGCCTCGAAGGCGGCCTGCGTGGACTCGACCTGCTCGCTGACCGTGACCGGCACGGCCGGGTTGTCTTTCTTGCGGGGCAGCGAGCCGGTAATGGCGACGGAGATGATGCAGGGCTGGGACATGTTGGACTCCGGAATCAGGCTTGCGACAGGAAGCGGACCACCGCGCCGCTGAAGGCGTCGGGCAACTCCCAGTTGGACAGGTGCGCGGCGTCGAGCGCGAGATAGTCGGCGCCGGGGATGCCCTGCGCGAGGGCCTGCCCTTGCTCGGGCGTGGTGGCGGCGTCATGCGTGCCGGCGATCACCAGCACGGGTGCCGCGATACCGCCGAGCAGGCCGCGCAGGTCGGCATCGCGCACGGCGGCGCAGTTGGCGGTGTAGCCGGCGGGGGCCGTGTTCTCCAGCATCGCGCGCACCGGTGCCATGCGCGACGGATCGCCGGCCAGCCACGGTTGCGTGAACCAGCGGGCGAGCACGCCGTCGGCGATCGCGGCCATGCCTTCGGCGCGCACGCGTTCGATGCGCGTGTTCCAGACCGATTCGGGGCCGATGAGCGCGGCGGTGTTCGCCAGCACGAAGCGGCCGAAGCGCGCCGGATGGTGATGCGCCAGCCAGATTCCCGTCATGCCGCCCATCGACAGGCCGCAGAAGTGCGCCTGCTCCACGCCGGCGTCATCCATCACGGCCAGCACGTCGGCGCCCAGTTCGGCCATGCCGAACGGTTGCGCGGGCACGCCGGAGCCGCCGTGGCCGCGCGTGTCGTAGCGCAGCACGCGGAAGTGCTCCAGCAGGGCGGGCATCTGCGGGTCCCACATGTCGAGCGTGGTGCCGAGGGAGTTGGAGAGGACCAGCACCGGCGCACCGGGCCGGCCCTGCAGCGCATATTGAAGGCGAATCCCGTCGCGGGAGGCGAAGCTCATGTCGTGTCCCCTTCAGCGGATCGACGAAGGATGCGGCGCCAGCGGCGTGACGTCGATCTTCATGTACGGGAACAGGGGCAGGCCTGACAGCATCGTGTGCAGGGCTTCGTTCGACTCGACGTCGAAGACGCTGTAGTTGGCGTACTCGCCGACGACGCGCCATAGGTGTTGCCATGCGCCTTCGCGCTGGAGGTTCTGCGCGTAGGCCTTTTCGCGCGCCTTGATGTCGTCGGCGACGGCGGCGGGGAGGTCGTGGGGGAGGTGGACGTCCATTCGGACCAGGTAGAGCATGGGGGGTCTCCTTTGGGGCGATGTGTTCTGGGGTTGCTCCCCTCTCCCTTTGGGAGAGGGGTTGGGGGTGAGGGACGGCGGTGATGCCAGCGATATCGCTCGACGTGACGCATGCCCTCACCCCCGCCCCTCTCCCGGAGGGAGAGGGGAGAAAACCGGCGTGGAAGTCAGGCGCGGCGATAGTGCGCCAGCTTGTCCTCGTCCAGCACCATCCCGTGGCCATTGCCCGTCGGCAGGTGCAGCGCGAAGTCCCGGTAGACCGGCCGCTCGGCCACGATGTCGTCCTTCAGCAGCAAGGGCCCGAACAACTCCGTCCCCCACGCCAGTTGCGGCAGCGTGGCAAAGCCATGCGCGGCGGCGATGGTGCCGATGCTGCCTTCGAGCATCGTCCCGCCATACAGCGCGATACCGGCCGCATCGCCCACCGCAGCCGTGCGCAGCATCCCGAAGATGCCCCCCGACTTGGCGATCTTCAGCGCGAACACGTCGGCGCCGCCGATGCGGGCGAGTTCCAGCGCGTCCTCCGGCCCGCACACGGCCTCGTCGGCCATGATGGGGACCACGAAGCGGGCAGCCAGCCGCGCCAGGGCGGCGCGATGCTCGCGTGGCGTCGGCTGTTCGATCAGGTCGATGCCGGCCGCTTCGAGCATGGCGATGCCGGTGGCGGCGTCGGCCTCGTTCCACGCCTGGTTGACGTCGACCGTCACGCGCGCCCGGTCGCCCAGCGCGCGCTTGATGGCCGACACGTGGGCCACGTCCTCGCGCACGGCGCGGCGGCCGATCTTGAGCTTGAAGGTGTCGTGCCGGCGCTCGGCCAGCAGGCGCTCGGCCTCGTCGATGTCGCGGGCGGTGTCGCCGCTGGCGAGGGTCCAGAGGACCGGCAGCGTGTCGCGCACGGCGCCGCCCAGCAAGGTCGCCAGGGGCACGCCGAGGCGCTTGCCCTGTGCATCGAGCAGGGCCTGCTCCATCGCCGACTTGGCGAAGCGGTTGCCCCGCGCGACCTTGTTCAGCCGCGCCATGGCGCCGTGGACGTTGGTGGCGTCCTGCCCGACGAGCGCGGGAGCGAGGTAGGTGTCGATGGTCAGCTTGATGCCCTCGGGGCTCTCGTCGCCGTAGGACAGGCCGCCGATGGTGGTCGCCTCGCCAAGCCCTTCGATGCCGTCGGCACAGCGCAGGCGGACGATCACCAGCGTCTGCCGCTGCATGGTCGCCATCGCAAGCTGGTGCGGGCGGATGGTCGGCAGGTCGACCAGGATGGCCTCGACGGACTCGATGGCCGGGGGGGTTCGTTGCATGGGTGTCGCCTCCACTTTCATACCTTCCTGATGCAGTTGTATCGTGCATCGGAGTATGGAGGCCGGATTTTCAGGTGTCCAAGACCGTTGACGTCTGGATCAATACCCCACAGGTATGGAGCGGCCGATGGTGCCCGCCACCCGGCGCTACGGCTGGAGATAGGCCATGCTGGACTCCTCGTAAAGCCCGTAGATCAATTCCTGCAACGCCTTCAGGTCGGTCGACTCATCCAGCATCCGCGTGCTCATGATGATCGGCGAGACGAGCTTCGGGTCGTCGAGATCCTTGTAGACCACGTCGTCGCGCTTGAGTCCGTACACGCTCGCCGGCACCACCGACACGCCCTCGCCCATCGCCACCAGCCCCAGCGCGATCTGCAGTTCCCGCACCTCGTGCAGCTTGCCCGGCTTCAGGCCGCGATCATGGAAGGCGGCCAGGACCTGGTCGGCAAAGCTCGGGCGCGGCGCGCGCGGGAAGATGATGAGCGCCTCGCCGACGAGGTCGGCCAGCGATAGCTGCGGCCGCGCGTCGGCCAGCGGATGGCCCACCGGCAGCGCCACGATCATGCGCTCCTCGCGCAACACCACGCGCCGCACCGACGGGTCCTCGTGCCGGATGCGTCCGAAGCCCACGTCGATCACGCCCTCCTTGAGCGCCTTGATCTGGTCCATGGTCGACATCTCGTGGAGGATCAGCTCCACATCGGGATACGTCTGCCGGAAGCGCCGGATGATGCGCGGCAGCATCCCGTACAGCGTCGAGCCGACGAAGCCCACCGACATCTTGTGCTCGATCTTGCCCACGCGCTTGGTCATCGCCTGCAGTTCGGCCGTCTGCGCCAGCAGTTGCAGGGCGTGCGTGTAGAAGAAGCGGCCGGTATCGGTCAGCTTAAGGGGGCGCGAGTTGCGCTCGAACAGCAGCACGCCCAAGTCTTCCTCCAGTTGCTGGATCTGGCGCGACAGCGGCGGCTGCGCGATATGCAGCCGCTCGGCCGCGCGAGTGAAGTTGCGTTCCTCCGCGACGGCCACGAAGTAACGCAGGTGACGCAATTCCACGACCATACCTCCTGAGTATCGAGCGGATACTAAATCAGTGTTGGACCTCACAATCTGGCGTTGACTATGCTCCGCTCAACCTCGGAACACAAGCTTGATACCCAGAAGGCATGGACCGAGGACCAGACCATGACACCCACGGAGACCAGCATGACCCACGCCGACATCGACGCCCTGATCCAGTCCTTCATCGTCGACACCGCCACCCAGGGCACGCCCAACGCCCGCGTCCAGCAGATCGTCACCCGCCTGACGGGCGACCTCTTCAAGGCCATCGAAGACCTCGACATCAGCCCCAGCGAAGTCTGGAAGGGGATCGAGTACTTCGCCGAGGCGGGCGCGACGCACGAACTGGGTCTGCTGGCCGCCGGACTGGGCCTGGAACGCTTCCTCGACATCCGCGCCGACGAGGCCGAAGCCCGCATCGGGCTGACCGGCGGCACGCCGCGCACCATCGAAGGCCCGCTCTACGTGGCCGGCGCGCCGGAAAGCACCGGCTTCGCCCGCCTCGATGACGGCAGCGAGGACGGCAAGGGCGAGGTCCTCTTCATGCAGGGCACCGTGTACGGCGCGGACGGCAAGCCGCTGGCCGGCGCCAAGGTCGAGGTCTGGCATGCCAACCTGCTCGGCAACTACTCCTTCTTCGACAAGTCGCAGTCGCACTTCAACCTGCGCCGCACCATCGTCACCGACGCCAACGGCCGCTACCAGTTCCGCTCCATCGTGCCGAACGGCTACGGCTGCCCGCCGCAAGGCACCACCCAGCGCCTGCTCGACCTGCTGGCCCGCCACGGCCGCCGCCCCGCGCACATCCACTTCTTCGCCTCGGCGCCGGGCCACCGCAAGCTGACCACGCAGATCAACATCGACGGCGACGAATACCTGTGGGACGACTTCGCCTTCGCCAGCCGCGAAGGCCTGGTGCCGGCCGTGAACCGCGTGAGCGACCCCGCGAGCCTCGACAAGCATGGCGTGGACAAGCCCTTCGCGTCGATCGACTTCGACTTCCGGCTGCTGCCGGAACAGGCCGACGCGCCGGCCGCCGAGGTGGAGCGGATTCGGGCGGCTGCCTGACCCCTCCCACTAGTTTCTCCCCTCTCCCACCGGGAGAGGGGCCGGGGGTGAGGGGCAGCGCCAAAACGTGCGACGCCGCAGATTGCACCGCCCCTGCCCTCACCCCCAACCCCTCTCCCGCAAGCGGGAGAGGGGAGAAAGATCCCAGGAGACAACCATGATCCCCATCTACCCCGAGGGCCAGGCCCCCGTTCGCCCCGCGGCCAGCCCGAAGCTCGACCTCGACGACTTCCTCGTCGAAGACAAGGAGCGCGGCGACTACCGCCTGCACCGCAAGGCCTTCACCGACGAAGCCCTGTTCGAGCTCGAGATGAAGCACATCTTCGAGGGCAACTGGATCTACCTGGCCCACGAAAGCCAGATCCCCAACAACAACGACTACTACACCACGCACATCGGCCGCCAGCCGGTGATGATCGCCCGCAACCGCCAGGGCGAGCTGAACGCCTTCATCAACGCGTGCAGCCATCGCGGCGCCATGCTGTGCCGGCACAAGCGCGGCAACAAGGCCACCTACACCTGCCCCTTCCACGGCTGGACCTTCAACAACAGCGGCAAGCTGCTCAAGGTGAAGGACCCCGAGGGCGCCGGCTACCCCGACTGCTTCAACAAGGAAGGCTCGCACGACCTGAAGAAGGTGGCGCGCTTCGAGAACTATCGCGGCTTCCTGTTCGGCAGCCTGAATGACGACGTGCCGTCGCTGAAGGACTTCCTCGGCGAGGCCGCCCGCATCATCGACATGATCGTCGACCAGTCCGCCGACGGCCTCGAAGTGCTGCGCGGCTCGTCGACCTACACCTTCGAAGGCAACTGGAAGCTCCAGGCCGAGAACGGCGCCGACGGCTACCACGTGTCGGCCGTGCACTGGAACTACGCGGCCACCACCAACCAGCGCAAGCAGAAGAACGCCGAGGCCGACCAGATCCGCGCCATGGACGCCGGCAAGTGGGGCCAGCAGGGCGGCGGCTTCTATGCCTTCGACCACGGCCACATGCTGCTGTGGACGCGCTGGGCCAATCCGGAAGACCGCCCCAACTTCAGCCGCCGCGACGAGTTCGCCGAGCGCGTGGGCGCCGAGACCGCCGACTGGATGATCCAGAACTCGCGCAATCTCTGCCTCTACCCCAACGTCTACCTGATGGACCAGTTCGGCTCGCAGATCCGCCTGCTGCGCCCCCTGGCCGTCGACAAGACCGAAGTCACGATCTACTGCATCGCGCCCAAGGGCGAATCCGACGAGGCCCGCGCCCGCCGCATCCGCCAGTACGAGGACTTCTTCAACGTGAGCGGCATGGCCACGCCGGACGACCTCGAAGAGTTCCGCGCCTGCCAGCAGGGCTACGCCGGCCAGGCGCTCGCATGGAACGACATGTGCCGCGGCTCCAAGCACTGGATCGACGGCGCCGACGAAGCCGCCGAGCGCATCGGCCTGAAGCCGGTGATGAGCGGCGTGCGCACGGAAGACGAAGGGCTCTACACCGTGCAGCACCGCTACTGGCTCGACGTGATGAAGAAGGCCGTGGCCGAGCAGGAAGCCGAGGAAGCCGCCAACGACGACACCCAATGCCCCGGGAGCGCAGCATGAGCACGGTCGACATCAACAAGGTCAAGGCCTTCCTCTACCGCGAAGCCCGCCACCTCGACGACGAGGAGTGGGACGACTGGCTGCAGTGCTACCACCCCGAGGCCACGTTCTGGATGCCCTGCTGGGACGACGACGGCAAGCTGATCGGCGATCCGCAGCGCGAGATCTCCCTGATCTACTACCCGACCCGGCAAGGCCTGGAAGACCGCATTTTCCGCATCAAGACCGAACGCTCGAGCGCGACGATCCCCGACACGCGCACCAGCCACAACCTGAGCAATGTCGAGATCGTGGGCGAGGACGGCGACGTCGTCACGGTGCGCTTCAACTGGCACACGCTGAGCCATCGCTACCAGACCACCTACAGCTACTTCGGCATGTCGCGCTACAAGCTCGACCTGTCGGGCGAGCAGCCTCGCATCCTGGAGAAGTACGTCGTCCTCAAGAACGACTACATCAACCAGCTCATCGACATCTATCACATTTGACCGGGGCAAGGAGACAGCCATGGAATACAACATCGCCCTGCAATTCGAGGACGGCGTCACCCGCTTCATCACCTGCGGTGAAAACGAGACGCTCTCCGACGCGGCCTACCGCCAGCAGATCAACATCCCCCTCGACTGCCGCGACGGCGCCTGCGGCACCTGCCGGGGCCTGTGCGAGTCGGGCCGCTACGACCTGCCGGAGTCGAGCTATATCGAGGACGCGCTGACGCCCGAGGAAGCGGCACAGGGCTACGTGCTGGCCTGCCAGACCCGCCCGCGCTCGGACTGCGTGATCCGCGTGGCGGCCTCGTCTGCTGCCTGCAAGACCGGCGTGACGACCTACGAGGGCACGCTGGCCGAGCTGGAAAAGCTGTCGGACTCGACCATCGGCTTCTCCGTCGACCTGCCTGCTGGCCTCGATTTCCTGCCGGGCCAATACGTCAACGTCGAGATCCCGGGCAGCGGCCTCACGCGCTCGTACTCGTTCAGTTCGGCGCCCGGCAATCCGCGCACCGGCTTCGTCGTGCGCAACGTGCCCGATGGCCGCATGAGCACCTGGCTGACCACTGCCGCCAAGCCCGGCGAGCGCGTGGCCTTCTCCGGCCCCTACGGCAGCTTCTACCTGCGCCCCGTCACGCGCCCCGTGCTGTTCCTCGCCGGCGGCACCGGCATCGCGCCGTTCCTGTCGATGCTCGACGTGCTGGCCGAAGCCGGCAGCCCGCATCCGGTGCGCATGGTCTACGGCGTGACGAACGACATCGACCTCGTCGCCCTCTCGCGCATCGACGCGGCACGCGGCAAGCTGGACGGCTTCGACTACCGCACCTGCGTGGCCGACGACGGCAGCGCCCACGAGCGCAAGGGCTACGTCACCGCGCATGTCGAGCCGGAATGGCTCAATGGCGGCGACGTCGACGTCTACCTGTGCGGGCCGGTGGCGATGGTCGAGGCCGTGCGCGGCTGGCTGAAGCAGAGCGGCATCGAGCCGGCCGGCTTCTACTACGAGAAGTTCTCCGCCAGCAACGCGGCTTAAGGAGCGACACGATGACAAGCTCCTCACGCTTTGCCGGCAAGACCATGATCGTGACCGGCGCGGCCCAGGGCATCGGCCGTGGCGTGGCGCTGCGCGCCGCCGCCGAGGGTGCCTCGGTGACGCTGGTGGACCGTTCCACGCTGGTCGATGAAGTCGCCGCCACGATCACGGCCGAAGGCGGAAAGGCCATCGCCGTCCATGCCGACCTCGAAACCTATGCCGGCGCCACGCAGATGGTGCAGGCCGCCGAGGCCGCCTTCGGGCGGGTCGATATCCTCGTCAACAATGTCGGTGGCACGATCTGGGCCAAGCCCTACCAACATTACGAGGAAGACCAGATCGAAGCCGAGATCCGCCGCTCGCTGTTTCCGACCCTGTGGTGCTGCCGCGCCGTGCTGCCGGGGATGGTCGAACGGCGGCAGGGTGTGATCGTCAACGTGTCGTCCATCGCCACGCGCAGCATCCACCGTGTGCCGTATGCGGCGGCCAAGGGCGGCGTCAACGCGCTGACGGCCAGCCTCGCCTTCGAACATGCCGGGGAAGGCATCCGCGTGAACGCCGTCGCCACCGGCGGCACCGAGGCGCCCCCGCGCAAGATCCCGCGCAATGCCGCGCCGCAGAGCGAACAGGAAGCGGCCTGGTATGAGGCCATCGTCGACCAGACGAAGGCGAGCAGCCTGATGCACCGCTACGGGACGATCGACGAGCAGGTCGGGGCGATCCTGTTTCTGGCGTCGGACGAAGCGTCGTACATTACCGGGACGGTGTTGCCGGTGGGGGGTGGGGATCAGGGCTGATCAGTCCAGCGCGTAGCGAACGTATGCGGATATTCCCCAAATACTTACAGCGGTGAGCTGAAAAAAGGCGCCCAACCAGAGGAACGCCATCATTCGGCTATGGTGAATTGCGTCGAACGCGGCGGAAACTATGCTGCCCGCCGATGGCTGACCGAGCTGATCCGCAATGTATGGAGCGATCAGAAAATAGAAAGAAACGCCAACGAGACAAACCCGCTTAATGCGAGTTTGCCTCCTGATAATCTCAAAGGTGACATCCAACCTGAACTCCGAAAAGAGAAGTGCGACACCAACGACATATCCGGACAACAAGCATACCAAATACGCTATCGTATATTGATCATCGAAATCGCTCTTCCCAACAAGACTTCCAATGCCCGCCCATTCCTTTAAGCGATTGGCTGAGGCAACCACGCTTGGTGAAGGAGGTTCAGCAAACAACAGAGGGATCAATATCAGAAATAGCGGCAAGAAGAGACATGCAGGTACCGCCTCAGGTGGCAATATCGGATATATGGTCGCTTTGTGGCTATTTTGCATCGGATGAATTTCCGCATGGCGCCAATTGACGAAAACCAAGGCCCGTGGAATGAGGCGAGATTCTCCCGCACCTGAAGAAGATAGCGTGACGATCTCGATAGTCAAGTTATAAGGGGATGCCACTCTGTGCGTTGGTTAACACTTGGCCGGCACCTACAATCCCGGCAAAGCGGATTCCACGCGACCGAGCGGAAATGTTTCAACTATGTCCGATGTGCGCGTACTAGATCGCTTGTATGACTGAGCGGCGGGTGAGCGTTCCAGTTTGCCTGCCGAATCGCGGAAGCAGTGGGATCAACATGAACACCGCCTCCGCTTGATCGCCTTGGCCCTCTCCCCCACCCCTCTCCCGCGGGCGGGAGAGGGGAGAATAGACGGTCGCCCGCTTTTCGCCCCACAGAGATTCAACCTCATGTCCACAGACCTCGCCACCAAGGCCACCGCCCCGGACACCCAGCCCGGCCGAGCCTGGTCCCTCTCCGCCATCACCGCCGGCTTCCTCGCCGTCCTGATCTCCTATTCCGGCCCGCTCGTCATCTTCTTCCAGGCCGCCCGCGCGGCCAACCTGCCGGCGGACATGGTCACCTCGTGGGTCTGGGGCATCTCCATCGGCGCCGGGGTCTCGGGCGTGCTGCTGAGCTGGCGCCTGAAGGTGCCGGTTATCACCGCGTGGTCGGCGCCCGGCACGGCGCTGCTGGTCACGCTGTTCCCCCAGCTCACGCTGGCCGAAGCCGTCGGCGCCTACCTGAGCGCGTCGGCCATCCTGTTCGTGATCGGCATCTCCGGCACCTTCGACTGGCTGGTGCGGCATATCCCGCGCGGCATCGCCGCCGGGATGATGGCGGGCATCCTGTTCCAGTTCGGCGTGGGCGCGTTCAAGGCCGCGGGCAGCATGCCGCTGCTGGCGGGCGTGATGATCGCCACCTACCTCGCCTGCCGGCGCTGGCTGCCGCGCTACTGCATCGTGGTGGTGCTGGCGGTGGGCGCCGCCCTCGCCGCCGCGCTCGGCCTCGTTCATGCGGACGGCGTGCGGCTGACGCTGGCGCAGCCGGTGTTCACCGCGCCGCAATGGACGTGGAGTTCCACGCTGAGCCTGGCCATCCCGCTCGTGATCGTCAGCCTGACCGGCCAGTTCCTCCCCGGCATGGCCATCCTGCGGCTGTCCGGCTACCGCACCCCCGCGCGGCCCATCCTCGCGGTCACGAGCCTCGCCAGCGCGGCGGTGGCGTGCTTCGGCGGCATCACCATCGTCATCGCTGCCATCACGGCGGCCCTCTGCACCGGCAAGGACGCGCACGAGGACCCCGCCCGCCGCTACGTGGCCGGCATCGCCAACGGCGCCTTCTACCTGCTTGGCGGCACCTTCGCCGGCACCATCGTGCTGCTGTTCGACGCCCTGCCCCACGCCTTCGTCGCCATCCTGGCGGGGCTGGCGCTGATCGGGGCCATCCTGTCGAACGTGGTGGAGGCCATGTCGCAGGAGGACCATCGCGAGGCCGCCGTCATCACGTTCCTCGCCACCGCCTCGGGCATGACGCTGTGGGGGCTGGGCTCGGCGTTCTGGGGCATCGTGATCGGCGGGGTGGCGTGGCTGGTACTGCACCACCGGCGTCCGGCGCCGCGCTAAGAGACCGTTTCAGAATGATTCTGGCGTCGTTGCGCGGCCTTGCCGTGCCACTTGCACTGTCCGCGGCCGCGCGCCTAGCCAGAACCGCTTCGCTTCATCCTGAAACAGTCTCTAAGGGCAAGGAGGAACGACTTCCGCAACCTGATCCGGGGGGGTCTCGCCAGGACGGCAATTTGGTCTACTTGCGAGGAAATGGCCGACGGCCCGCGCAGCGGCCATGGCCCCCGGACAAGGAGACGGAAGTGGGAGTACTCAGCGGTATTCGCGTGGTGGAATTCGAGGCCATCGGCCCGGGCCCGTTCGGGGCCATGCTGCTGGCCGACATGGGCGCCGACGTGGTGCGCATCGACCGCCCCGAGGCGCCTGCCGACCTCGGCCCGAAGCGCGAGGCCGGCGCGAAGCGCGTCGACGTGACCGGCCGCGGCCGCCGCTCGGTCACGCTGGACCTGAAGCAGCCCGAGGCCCGCGAAGCCGCGCTGGAACTGATCGCCCGCGCCGACGTGGTGGTCGAGGGCTTCCGCCCCGGCACGATGGAACGCCTCGGCCTGGGCCCGGACGTCGCCCTCGCCCGTAATCCGAAGCTCGTCTATGCCCGCATGACCGGCTGGGGCCAGACCGGCCCCATGGCGGACCGCGCCGGGCATGATCTCAACTACATCGCGCTGTCGGGCGTGCTGTCCGGCATCGGCCGGGCCGGCGAAGCGCCGGTGCCGCCGCTGAACCTCGTGGGCGACTACGGCGGCGGCGGCATGCTGCTCGCGCTCGGCGTGGTGGCCGCCCTGCTGAACGTGCAGCGCGGCGGCAAGGGCCAGGTGGTCGACGCCGCCATGACCGAGGGCGCCGCGCAACTCGGCGCCGTGATCTGGGGGCTGCTGGCGTCCGGCAGCTGGCGCGAGGAACGCCAGGCCAACATCCTCGACGGCGGCGCGCCGTGGTACGACAGCTACCGCACGCGCGACGGCAAGTACATGTCGATCGGCCCGGTCGAAGGCCGCTTCTACGCGGAACTGCTCACCCGCCTCGGGCTGGACGCCGCCACCCTGCCCGCCCAGTACGACCGCAAGGGCTGGCCGGCACTGCGCAGCGCCTTCGACGAGGTCTTCGCCACCCGCACGCGCGACGAATGGTGCGCCGTCTTCGAAGGCAGCGACGCCTGCGTGGCCCCGGTCCTCGGCTTCGGCGAAGCGCCCGACCATCCGCACAACCGCGCCCGCGGCAGCTTCGTCGAAGTGGACGGCGTGGTCCAGCCGGCCCCCGCGCCGCGCTTCCTCGGCACGCCATCCGAAATCCGCGGCCCCGCGCCGCAACGCGGCCAGCACGGCGTGGCGGCGCTTCGTGACTGGGGGTTCGACGCTGACGCCATCGCGCGCCTGAAGGCGCTCGGTCTTGGCGCGCAGGAAGGCTGAGCACCCATGACAGCGCAAGCCACCCAAACCCGCGCCACGCCGGCTCCAGACTTCGCGACGCACGACACCCTGACGGTCCCGGACGGCTTCCGCCGGTGGGACGCGCGCAGCGGCTTCGGCCTGCTGCTCGGCCCGGTGTACCTGCACGAGAGCCGGCCCATCGCCGCCATGCGCGTCGACGCGCGGCACCTGAACGTCCAGGACATCGCCCACGGCGGCTTCCTCGCGGCGCTGGCCGACAGTGCCTACGGCTACATCTTCCGCCGCGACCTGCCGGACATCCTGCCGCGCACCGTCCACCTGAGCGTGGACTACCTCGCGGCGGTGCAGCCGGGCGACTGGCTGGAAGCGCATGTGGACTTCGTACGTCGTGGCAAGCGGCTGACCAATGGGACCTGCCGGCTGATGGTGGGCGACCGGGTGGTGCTGCAGACGACGGCGGTGTTCAGCACGGTGCGTCGAGAGGCCGTGCGGCCGGTGGTGTCGCTGGCGTCCTGAATCCCTCCGCCTTCTCCCCTCTCCCTCAGGGAGAGGGGTGGGGGTGAGGGCAGGCGGTAACGCTGGCGATATCGCTGAACGTAGCGCTGCCCCTCACCCCCGGCCCCTCTCCCAGTGGGAGAGGGGAGCAAATCACCGGGCAACCTCACCGGCCAACCAGCGGGCGTCAGTGCATGCCGAACGGGTCGCTCGACCCATGCTCCAGCACATCGGCCGCCGCGTGATACAGGCTGCGTGACACATAGCTCTGCACCTCCTTCGCACGCCGGCGGAGCCAGTCCGCCTTGAGTTCCCGCGCCTCTCGCAAGGCAGGCGCATCCCCGGGCGCAACGGCCAGTACATCGATCACATGCAGCGCCAACTGGATCTCGCCGCGTTCGGCCAACGACCGCGCGTGGCGAATCAGCGCCCCGTGGTCCGTCACGGCAGCCGCCACCTCGGCCGCCGCCTGCTGCGGCGCCGCCGGATGCAGCGACGTGGCATTGCGATCCCACCAGCCATTCTCCGAGCGGTAGATATCGCGCGCGATATAAGTCGGATCGCCGTAGGTCGCACGCATCCACGGCTGCTCGAACAGCTCCGCCGGCGGCTTCAGTTGCGCTAGCATCTCGCGTTCATTGCAGCCCGCATTCATCAGCCGCACCACTTCCTCGCGCAGCCAGCGCAGCGCACGCGCGGTCTGCAGCAGCACGTGGCTGCACTCCTGCTCGCCCTCCAGCGGCAACCCGAACTCGCGCACCACGCGCACCGGCTTCAGCGCAGCCAGCCGTTCCAGCGTGACCGCCCAGCGCACGGTATCGCGCATCGTACGGAAGGGCGTCCCGACGTTGGGAATCGAATCGATGACAGCCGGACCGCCGTACAGCACGCGCTGCCCCGGCAGCCACACGGCGATGGCATCGTCCGTCTCCGAAGGCGCCCAGAGAATTTCCGCACGCCTCTCGCCCGTGCCGACCGTGAGGCGTTCGTCGAAGGTCTCGGCCGGCGCGGGCTGGCCCAGCTTGCCGGCGAGCGTGCCCGGCGCGTGGCGGAACTGGATCTCCGCCATGCGTTCCTGCAGGCGCTGCGTCTCGCGGTAGCGCGCCTGCCGTATCACCACGTTCCGGTGCGCGATCACGCGCGGCGCCGGCTCGCCGCGCGCAGCCGCGTGGTCGAGCCAGCCCTGCAGGCCGGCGTTGTAGCCGAGGTGGCCGTGGCTGTAGCAGATGGCCAGCACGGGCAGGTCGGTCTGCGTGCGCAGCGCCGCGATCATGTCGCGCGTCACGCGGCCGCCGGGGCCGCTGTCGACCACGAGCAGCCCGCCTCCCACATCGGCCACGAAGCTCTGGCCCTGGCCGTGCAGGCGCCAGACGCCGTCGCCGGCGCTGTCGATGCCGGCGCCGGTAATCAGCGCGGCCGGCCTGTCCTCGAACGTGGTGTTGTCGATCATGCTTGTCTCCGTGATGTCTTTTATGGGGCGTCGCCGCCCCGGACCAGGGCGCCCGGGTGACGCCTCCTCAGTTGACCGGCTGCGGTGCCGGGAACTTCCACGCGCCCGCCAGGATCTCGGCGTGCGGGCGATACAGCCGCACCGTGTAGTTCCAGCCCGGCGTAACCGGCAGGCAGTTCGGCACCTTGCCGTCGCAGCCGCCGAACTGCACGCGCACGGCGCCGTTCGCCTCGCGCTTGGCGGTGATGTTGTTCAGCGTGTAGGCGTCGGCGTCGTTCTTCTCGAAGAAGCCCTGCGCGTTGTAGACGCTGATCGACCAGAAGCTGTCCACCGGCACGTCCTTCACCTCGAGGCGGTAGACCGTCTTGCCGTCGTTGGCCGCCGGCGTGGTGCTCATGTACGTGGCGTCCCGCTCGGGCAGTCCGCCCCAGCCGGCAGCGGTGCCGACCAGATGACGGACCGGGTCCACCTCGCCCTTCTTGCCGAACATCTTCATGGAGGATGGCAGCAGCGGACCGAGCCCCGCCACGCGGTCGTGCGCCGTCTTCAGGCCGGCGGCGTCCCAGGCGGGCAATTCCAGCTTGCCCTGCGCGGGCTGGCTCACCTTGACGGCGTCCTGCAGGGCATGGACCTGGCGCAGGTCCGCGGCATCGTTCGGGTCGAACAGCGTGCGGATATTCACGATCACATAGCGCGTGCCGATCTGCTCGCGCGTGAACGTATGGCTGCCGGCTCCGTACGACACGAGCGGGGTGTAGTGGTCCTGGTCGATGATCTGCATCGACATGTAGCGCTTGCCGGCGTCGGGCATGGTCACCGTGAGCGGGCCGGCGTCGAGGTCGAACGCGCCGAACGAGTACAGCGTGTCGCGGTTCATGCGGATGACGGTCTGGCTGTCGATCGGCGTGGGCTGGCGCGCGTGCGTCAGCTTGCCGAAGCCGCCCTGCTTCGCGAAGCGCGCCAGGTACATGTCGGTTTCGGCGCGCCTGAAGTTGTCCACCGTCACCTTCACTGGCGCATTGGCCTCGCTAGCGGCGGCGGTCTGGGCCTGGGCTACGCCGGCCAGTACGGACATGGCGCACACGGCGCTTAGCACGGTCAGTCTTGCGATCACTTCTGTTCCTTTTGTTGGCGGTTACGGCTGGTGAGCTGTCACCATCCCCGGCTATTTTTAATACGTTGAATTAAATCTCAGGATCGCAATGTAGCAGAGCACCCTGACGCAAACAGACGGGGAAAACCCCAATGACGGGCGCCGGGGGAAGCTCCTAAGCTGTTTCGGTGCGGATTAATACCTGAGATTAAAACCACCGACGCCCGATGCAGGCGTCACCGGAACGGAGACAAGACTTGCCACACGACCTCACCGCGCTGCTGCGCCCGCGCTCGATTGCCGTCATCGGAGCTTCCACCCAGCCCGACAAGGTCGGCGGCGCGCCGATCCGGCTGCTGCGCGACCTCGGCTACGCGGGCCGCATCCTTCCCGTCCACGGCACCGCCGCCGAGGTGCAGGGCCTGCCCGCCATTCCCTCCCTCGACAGCCTCGACGCCCCGGTCGACCTCGCCATCGTGGCGCTGCCGGTCAGCGCGCTCGACAACGTGCTCGGGCAACTCGAACGCAACCGCACGCGCGCAGCCGTCGTCTTTACCTCCGGCTTTGCCGAGATCGGCGAGGAAGGCGTCGCGCAGCAACGCGCGCTGGCCGACTTCGCCCGCCGCACCGGCATGGTCCTGCTCGGCCCCAACTGCCTCGGCGCGATGAACCTGCGCGAGCGCATGTTCGCCACCTTCTCGCCGCTGCCGCTGAGCGGGCTGCCACCGCTCGGCGACGTCGGGCTGGTCAGCCAGAGCGGCGCGTTCGGCGCCTACGCCTTCGCGCTGGCGCGCGAGGCGGGACTGGGCCTGAGCCACTGGGTGACCACGGGCAACGAGGCCGGCCTGCAGGTGGCCGACGTCATCGAATGGCTGGCGCACGACGACGACACCCGAGTCATCCTCGCCTACGTGGAAGGCTGCCGCGACGGCGAGCGCATGCGCCGCGCGCTGGCCGCCGCCCGCGCCGCCGGCAAGCCGGTGGTCATCACCAAGGTCGGCACCACCGCCGCCGGGGCGCGCTCGGCGCAGTCGCACACGGCCAGCCTGGCCGGCGAGGACGCCGTCTACCAGGCCGTCTTCGACGAATACGGCGTGCACCGCGCCCACACGCTGGAAGAGTTCTTCCGTCTCGGCTACGTGTTGTCGCGCGGCGCCCGCCCGCCGCGCTGGTCGAGCGACAGCGGCCGCGCCGTGGATGCGGTGTCGCCGGTGGCACTGGTCACCGTGTCGGGCGGCGTGGGCATCCTGATGGCCGACCGCGCCGAACAGCTCGGCCTGCCGCTGCCGCCCCTGCCCGCCGCGCCGGCCAAGGCGCTGCTCGACCAGATTCCGTTCGCCAGCACGGCCAATCCCATCGACGTGACCGGGCAGGTCGTGGCCCAGATCGACGTGCTGCGCGACGCCCTCGTGGCCGCCGCCGAGAGCGGCGAATACGGCGCGGTGATCGCCTTCCTGGCCGGCGGCCCGAAGGTCCCGCGCATGTGGTCCATCATCCAGGACGCCGTCACCACGCTGCGCCAGCGCGGCAACACCACGCCGCTCATCATCAGCGGCCTGGCCGACGCCGAACCCCGCGCCTGGCTGGAAGCCCACGGCGGACTGGTCTTCCAGGAGCCGGTGCACGCGGTGGAAGCCGTGGCCACGCTGGCCCGCGCCGCCGCGCAGGCGGAACTGCGCGTGAGCGGCGAGACGGGCCCCACCCTGCCGGCCGACCTGCCGCTGCCCGGCCCGGACGTGCAGGCGCTGTCGGAATTCGACGCCGCCCATCTGCTGGCCCGCGCCGGCGTGCCGGTGGCCACCGGCGGACTGGCGCGCGATGCCGATGAGGCGGTGCGCATCGCCGGCCGCATCGGCTACCCGGTGGCCGTCAAGCTCTGCTCGCCGGACATCCTGCACAAGAGCGACGTCGGCGGCGTGGTGCTGGACCTGCCCGATGCGCAGGCCGTGCGCGACGCCTTCACGCGCGTCGAAGCCGCCGCGCGGCAGGTGACCACCGATAGCGGCGCCCCCGCCCGCTTCGACGGCGCCCTGATCGCCCGCATGGTGCGCGGCTGGGGCGAGCTGATGGTGGGCGTGCGGCGCGACCCGGTGTTCGGCCTCGTCATGCTGGCCGGCATCGGCGGCACGATGGTCGAGGTGTTCCGCCAGACCGCCCTCGGCCTCGCCCCGCTCAGCCGCCCGCGGGCGCTCGCCATGCTGCGCGAGTGCCGTGCCGACGCGCTGCTCGGCGGCCATCGCGGCCATCCCGTGGTCGACATGGAAGGCGTGGCCGACGTGATGGTGCGCATCGCCGCCGTGGCGGTGGCCCTCGGACCGCGCCTCGACACGCTGGAGATCAATCCGCTGATCATCACCGCCGAGGGTGTGGTGGCCGCCGACGCGGTCATCACGCTGCTGACTACGGACTGAGACACGGTTTACTCCCCTCTCCCGCTTGCGGGAGAGGGGTTGGGGGAGAGGGCAGGCCGCAGGGCCAGCGATATCGCCCGATCCGGCGCTGCCCCTCTCCCCCGGCCCCTCTCCCATGCATGGGAGAGGGGAGACAACCACCCGCCGGCTTGATCGGCCCGAAAAGGTGGCCATGGGTGGCCAGGACAAAAGACGAGCAATGGAGACCGCAAGATGAAACAAACCCCAGTCACGCGCCGCCACGCGCTGCGTACCCTCGGCGCCCTGTGCGCGCTGCCGGCCCTGGCCCTGACGGCCGCCGCCGGCGCGGCGCAGGCCGACTCCTACCCGAGCAAGCCGATCCGGCTGGTGGTGCCCTTCCCGCCGGGCGGCGGCACCGACATGGTGGGGCGGCTCATCGCCGCACACATGGGATCGGCGCTGGGCACGACCGTGGTGGTCGAGAACATCGCCGGCGCCACGGGCACCATCGGCAGTTCCCAGGTCGCCCGCGCCGCGCCCGACGGCTACACGCTGCTGCTCGGCATCACCGCCACGCACGCCATCGCGCCGGTCATCTTCCCCCATCTCGCCTATGACCCGCTGCGCGACTTCCAGCCGGTCGGCCGCCTCTTCTACGGCGGCAACGTGCTGGTGGTCAATAACGCCTATCCGGCGCGCGACCTGAAGTCGCTGATCGCGCTGGCGAAGAAGCCGGGCGCCGACATCACCTACGGCTCGTGGGGCAACGGCTCGGGCGGCCATCTCTCGGGCGAGGCCCTGAACGTGGCCGCCGGCATCCACCTGCGCCATGTGCCGTACCGGGGCGTCAGCCCGATGCTGACCGACCTCATGGGCGGCACGCTGCAGGTTGCCATGGCGGACGTCACCAGCAGCGTTCCCCTGATCCGCACCGGCAAGATCCGCGCAATCGCCGTCACCGGCACGCAGCGCTCGCCCGCCATGCCCGACGTGCCGACCTTCGCCGAGGCCGGCGGCCCCGCGGGCACCGACAGCTGGTACGCGCTGTTCGCACCGGCGAAGACGCCGGCACCCATCGTGGACAAGCTCGAAGCCGCGCTGCAGGCCGCCCTGCGCGACCCCGCCATGCGCGAGCAGGCCAACAACCTCGGCATGCGCTACGCGCCGCAGAGCCGCGCCGACTTCACCACGCAATGGCGCAGCGATACGCAGACCTGGACAAGGCTCGTCAAGTCCAGCGGCGCGGTGGCCGACTGAGCCCCGTCTACATCAGATTGTTCGCCCTCGCCCTTCCGACAACCCCACGGCAAGACACCCCGACATGAACGCACCCAGCAGCCCCGTCTTCTCGAACCCCATCTACGCCAGCTCGCAGGAAGCCCTCGCCGCCGCCGCGGCGCTGCCCCTCGTCCTCTACGGCTACCCGCTGATCGAGACGCTGCGCACCTGCCGCCTGCAGTCCACCGTGCAGAGCGCCACCGCCTACGGCCGCGCTCCCGTCAACACCATCTCGGCGAGCAGCCGCCAGTGGACGCACGAGGACCGCGACATCGTCACCCCGGCCAACGACCTGCTCTACCTCTGCGCCTGGATCGACCTCTCGCAAGGCCCCGTCCGCCTGCACGTGCCGGCCCGCCCCGATGCGCGCCGCTACTGGGTGGTCGAACTGCTCGACGCCTACACCGAGAACTTCGAGAACCTCGGCCCGCGCAACGTGGCGGCCGACTGCGACGTGGTCGAACTGGTCGGCCCGGGCCAGACGCCGACGGCGAAACGCTTCGTCTCGTGCCCGACCTCGCTGGTCTGGCTGATCGGCCGCGTGCTCGTGACCGGCGCCGACGACCTGCCCGCCGCGCAGGCGCTCGCCAGCGGCTTCCGCCTGAGTGGCCCCGCCGGCAGCCAGCCGCCGAGCGTACGCAACTGGCGCGAGACCGCCGAGCCGGGCCTGGACTTCTTCCAGAACCTGTTCAACGGCCTGCGCGACTTCCCGGTGCCGGAGATCCACGGCCCCCTGCTGACCCTGCTGCGCCGCTGCGGCGTCAGGATGGAAAAGGAAGTCGACGTCGACACCCTGCGTCCCGCCGTGCAGGCCGGCCTGATCAGCGCCTACCAGCAAGGCATGCAGATCATCGAAGCGAACATGCGCAACCACTCCCATGCGCCGTGGAAGTACAGCCTGCGCCTGGGCATCTACGGCGACGAGTGGCTGCAGCGCTCCGTCACCGCCATGAAGGGCCTCGGTGCCCTGCGCGCCGACGAGGCCGTGTACGTGGTGGCCGACTACGATGCCGGCGGCGCGCCGCTGCACGGCAACCAGACCTACACGCTGACCTTCCCCGCCGGCCAGTTGCCGCCCGCGCAGCAGTTCTGGTCAGTCTCGCTCTATGGCGACGACCGCTTCTTCACCGACAACGCCATCGGCCGCTATGCCATCGGCGACCGCACCCCCGGCCTGCAATACGGCGACGACGGCAGCCTGACGCTGACCATCTCGCACCAGCGGCCGGCCACAGGCGACAGCAACTGGCTGCCCGCGCCGGACGGGTCCTTCTACCTGATCCTCCGCCTGTACCACCCGAGCAGCGACTTCATGGCCGGCGGCTACGACATCCCGCCCGTGCAGCGCAAGGCTTGAGCAAAAAAGGAGACCACGCCCATGAATGCACCTCACGACATCCGCCAGACCGCCGGCGCCGACACCCTCCTGCGCGACGCCCTCGTCTACACCTACCCGCTCTACGAAATGGCCCGCATGCGCGCCGCCACCTGCCCGCGCCGCGGCCCGGGTGGCGCGTTCGCCGGCAGCGATCCGGCCTCCACGCTGCGCTGGGTGAACCACCTGTTCCACTCGCGCGCGCTGCTCGGCCCGCAGCACCAGCAGGTCGTCACGCCCAACAACGACACGCTCTATACCAACGCGTGGCTCGACCTGTCCGCCGGCCCGGTCTGCGTCGACGTGCCCGACACCGGCAGCCGCTACTACACGCTCGGCCTGCTCGACGCCTACACCAATCCGTTCGACGGCATCGGCACGAGCACCACCGGCAACGGCAAGGGCCGCTTCCTGCTGCATGGTCCCGACTGGCGCGGCGAGGTCCCGGCCGGCATGCAGGCCATTGCCTGCCCCACCAACGCGATCTGGATGATCGGCCGCTTCCTCGTGGACGGCGAGACCGACGCGCCCGCCGTCCACGCCCTGCAGGACGAGGTCGCCCTCACGCGCCTCGACGGCACGCCGGCCGCCCACCCGTTCGACGTGGGGATGGACGCCTCGGAGCGCGCCGCCGACCCGGTGCGCTACGCCACCGTGGTCAACCGCGTGCTGCGCGAGAACCCGCCGCCCGCGCATGAGCAGGGCTACGTGGCGCGCTTCGCGGAAGTCGGCCTCGGCGCGGACTGCGACCCGGCCAGCCTGACCCCGGCGCAGACCGCCGCCCTCGGCCAGGCGCTCGCCAGCCTCGACGCCCTGCTCCGCCCACGCGCCCCCGCCGACCTCGGCGGCGGCTGGTCGCTGCCCGTCGAGATCCTGGCGTCGTTCGGCGAGCGCTACGAAGACCGCGCGATGGTGGCCCGCAGCTTTATCGGCGCGCTCGGCGTGCACGAGGCCATGTACCTGATCGCCGGACGCGACGCCGACGGGCAACTGCTCGACGGCAACGCGGACTACCTGCTGGAATTCCCGGCCGGCCGCCTGCCGCAGGTCGGCGCGTTCTGGTCGCTGACGATGTACCGCAAGAGCGACTGCATGCTGGTCGAGAACGACCTGAACCGCTACTCGCTCGGCGACCGCTCGCCGCAGCTGCGCTACGACGCCGACGGCGGCCTGCGCATCCAGATGGGCGCGCGAACGCCCGCCGACCCGGCGCTGGCCGGCAACTGGCTGCCCGCGCCGGCCGAACCGTTCTACGTGGCGCTGCGCCTGTACCTGCCGAAGGATGCGCACCTGCGCAAGCAGTTCGTCTATCCCGCCATCCGCCGCATCGGAGGCGCCTGATGGACCGGACACGGCGGCACCTCATCCTGGCGGCCGGCGCAGGCGCCCTGTCCTCCGGCTTCCCGGCGCTGGCGCAGGCGTATCCGGCCAGGCCGGTGAAGCTCGTCTCGCCGTACGGCCCGGGCGGCTCCAACGACTTCTCGGCGCGCCTGCTCGCGCAGTCGCTGAGCCAGAAGTACGGGCAGCAGTTCGTGGTGGAGAACAAGCCCGGCGCGGGCAACCGCGTGGCGAACGAGCAGGTGGCGCGCGCCACGCCCGACGGCTACACCCTGCTGTGGGCCGCCGCGCCGTTCGCCATCAACTCCGCCAGCGGCGTGCCGGAGCGGTACGACATCCACAAGGACTTCGTCCGCATCGGCCCGCACGTGGTGGGGCCGATCTTCCTGATCGTCAACGCCCAATCGCCGGTGCGCTCGGTGGCCGACTTCGTGCGGACGGCGCGCGAGAAGCCGGGCGGCGCGACCTTCGCCTCGCCCGGCGCCGGCTCCGGCCCGCACCTGACCGGCGAACTGTTCGGCGTGGAGGCGAAATTCAAGCCGACCACGGTGCACTTCCGCGGCGACTCCACCGCCTACACCGAACTGCTCGCCGGCCGCGTGGAAGCCACGCTCACGGCGATCACCACGGCCCTCCCGTACGTCAAGGCGGGCAAGCTGCGCGTGCTGGCTGTGGCCTCGGAGCAGCGCTCGACGGTGTTCCCGGACGCGCCGACCTTCGGCGAGCAGGGCTATCCGGGCGTGGTGGGCTATGGCTGGTTCGGCCTGCTGGCGCCGGCCGGCGTGCCGGCCGCGTACGCGAAGCAGCTCAATCGCGACGCCAACGCGGCACTGTCCGACCCGCAGATCGCGAACAAGCTGGTCGATTTCGGCCTGCAGCCCCAGCCGGAATCGAGCGAGGCATTCTCGGCGTTCATCGACAGGGAAGTGCGGAAATGGACGGCGCTGGTGCGCAAGACTGGCATCGTGCTGGAGTGAGAAGCGCCAACAGAGTGAAGAGGCTCATTGTTTGCTCCCCTCTCCCATGCATGGGAGAGGGGCCGGGGGAGAGGGCGCGGCGCCGCATCGAGCAATATGGGTTGCACGACCGCTTGCCCTCTCCCCCAACCCCTCTCCCGCAAGCGGGAGAGGGGAGCAAACCGATGGGCATTTTGTTAGCGTCTCAAAAGGCCGAGGCGCCGGTGCGGGCTGCGGTCGGCGCTACGCTTGGCGTTTCGGCGTCGCGCGGGACGGAGCCGCTCCGCTGGTATCGGGCCCGCACAACGCCGCCGTGTAGAAGTCGGCAAGCTCTTCCACCGGCGGCGGGCCGGCCTCGCCGCGGGTCTGCTGGTACCACGTCGCCAGCGAGAACACCACGCCCTGGTTGATCCACAGGAGGCGGTATTCCATCACGCTCTGCGGCAGGTCGGGCATGGCCGCGCGCAGCAGCACCCGGACCCGCACCACGCCCCGGATGACGCGCTGCTCGATCACATCCGGGTTGGCCAGGCTGGGGCTGAACATGGCCTGCGCCAGCACCTGCACGTAGAACGAGCCCCAGTCTGTCCCCTGGATCGTATCGGCCAGCGCCCGCACGGAAGCGCGCACGATGCTGCGCACGTCGCCCCCCATGCCCGCGGCCTCGACCTCGTCGAGATAGCGCTCGCGCAGCGCATTCACGTGGGCCATGCGGTAGTTGATCAGGTGCCCGACCAGCGCCTCGCGCGAGCCGAAGTGATAGTGCAGGGCCGAGCGGTTGCGCTGCCCGGCCTCGACCACGATCTGCCGCAGCGGCACCTGCTCGATGCCCTGCTCGGCGAACAGCCGCTCGGCGATCTCCAGCATGCGCCGCGCCGTCTCGTGTTCGAGGGGACTGGCAACGGGGGCGGCGTCGGCGGCCGGTGTGTCGCCATCGGACAGCTTCGTCCTCTTGCTGGTCTCCGCCACCAGATTGCTGATGGTGCGTGTTCGCGTACTGCGGCTCATGCCTTGTTTTCCCCCTGTTTCCGGAATTATCGGCGCGAGCGAATGACTCGGGCAAGCCGGAACTGCCCGCCGCGCCGGGGAAGGACGCATTTGTCCAGCGTTTCTCCTGATTTGTCCCGCAAGGACGACACTTGCCGGGCCCGCCCTCGTCAGGCGACGTGGCGGATGCCCGGGATCGTCCTGTCGGCCGCCAGCACGGCCGCCGCGTTCGGTGTATATATCTCCGTTCATTCCGGAAACCTGGAGGGGAGACACCAACGTGACGGACTATCGCTATGGCGTGGTATCGGCCGCCGACGCGGCACAGATGAACGGCAGGGAGGTCTTGCAGGCCATCATCGACGGGCGGCTGCCGCAGCCGCCGATCTGCCAGGCGCTGGATTTCTGGCTGGTGGAAGTGGGCGACGGCTTCGCCGCCTTCGAAGGCGAGCCGAGCGCGCGCGTGCTCAATCCGATGGGCGCGGTGCACGGCGGCTGGGCGCTCACGCTGATCGACAGCGCCACCGGCTGCGCGGCCAACTCGCTGCTGGCGGCCGGCACCGCCTATACGACCATCGAGACCAAGGGCAATTTTTCGCGCGCCATCCGCGCCGACAGCGGACGCGTGCGCGTGGAAGGCCGCGTCATCAACGGCGGGCGACAGATCATCACCGCCGACGCCCGCGTGCTCGCCGCCGACGGGCGCGTGCTGGCGCACGGGACGTCGACGCTGCTGGTGCTGCAGCCGCCGGCGCGCTGACCGCCCGGTCGCGCCGCACGTCGAGGCGCGGGCGTTGCCTCGACGTCAATGCCCCCGCGCATGCCGTTCCGGAAACTGAAAAAGCCCCCCACGCATTACGAAACGCCGAACGGCGTGTTCGGGAAACGCAGATAGCCATTGCCACGCGCAGCGACGATGATCCGGGAGAGCACCTGCCCCCCGAATCTCCGCATCCCGAACCTTCCGTCCAGCCATGCGCGTCCAACTCCAAACCCACTCGCATGTCCGCCTGTCCCGGCTGATCCCGGCCTTTCCGCTGGCGGTGGCGCCCGTGCGCGGCAGGGCGCTGCTCAGGCGGCGCGGGTTCGACCGCATCCTCGTGCCCGGGCATGAGGTCCTCGTCGATCCGTTCGAGAGCGTGGAATTGCATCTGGACGGTGGCGCCTCGCAGCCGTCGACGTGCCGCCTGGAGATCCACGACGGGCCGGCCGCGCGCGACCTGTGCTTCCACCAGCGGCTGTCGCAACGCGTGTTCGTGCAGCCCCGGCACAGCTGGAATGCGGATTTCATCGCCGGCCTGATGCACACGTCGCCGCCGCGGGTGCGCCGCATGCTGTTTTCCGAGGGGGCGGCGCTGACCGACGTCTGCCGCACGCAGCGGCTGATGCGGGCGCTGTTCGACGTCATGTCGGACGACGCGGCAATGCGCGACCCGATGTGCGACCCGATGCGCGACCTGAAGCGCCGGGTCGGCTGGCCCCCATGCAGCGACCTCGGGACGTATTTCTACGACTGGTTCGGGATCTCGCTGGACACGGCCCGGCGGCTGGCGCCGGGTGGGCGGGATGACGGCTGCCATGTCGGGCACGCCGTGACGCGCCGGCTGTCGCAAGTCGCCTGAGACCCGCACTCAGGACGGCGATTCTTTCGGCAATGGCGGTGTGGACGACCTGCGGCGCCCATGACGGGTCATACCTCCCGGTCACTCCTCCGCTGCCGCCGGCACCGGGACTTTTCCGGCCAACCCGGACTGCGCCAGGCGCGCGCCCAGCCCCTCCAGCCGCTTGCGGGTGCCCTCGCTGGCCGCCGGCCCCGGCGCCACCACATGGCGGCCGATACGCATCGGCACGCCGCTTTCCCCATCCACGAGGACCGGGTTGGCCACCTTGCCGGTCTCCCGGTCAATCACCTGCACGCTGATTCCCTCCGGGGCGAAATGCTTGTTGCCCCAGGCCAGCATGGCGAGCATCACGGGCCGGAAGTCGCGCCCGCATTCCGTCAGCACGTATTCGTACCGGGGCGGACGCTCCGAATACTGGCGCCGTTCGAGCAGGCCGTCTTCCACCAGCGCCGCCAGGCGCCGGGTCAGCATGTTCGGCGCGATCTGCAGGTTCTTCTGGAACTCGTCGAAGCGCGTGGCGCCGTAGAACGCCTCGCGCAGGATCAGGATGCTCCACCACTCGCCCACGCGCTCGAGACTGCGGGCGATGGGACATTGCATGTCGCGGAACGTGGTTCTTTGCATCGTTTCACCCGTAAAAACTGACTATCAACATACTAGCAACATGCCAGCGAGCATACTGCGCCGGGCCCGGAGACAGCAAGCGGAAGCCCCGGCGGCGGCGACCAGCGGCAATAGCTGTTGTCGGCCCGCGCGCAGGCAAGGCTGTTGTCGTTGCGGCGTTCGCCAGCCTGCGCGAGGCTTCCGGACAACGTTGCGGCGATCAGGAAGCAGGCGAAAAGTGCGGCTTTCATGGTGGACTCGGTCAATCAGTGGGCATCGGCGGAAGGCGCCTTCGGGGGCTGGACCTTGTGCATCAGGGGCACCAGCGGGATGGTGACGAGGAAGCACACCATGATGACGAGGAAGGCATCGCTGAAGGTCAGCGTCTGCGCCTCGCGCATCACGAGGCTCCCCAACTGCTTCACGGCCGCGGCCTGCGCATCGACCCCGTCGAGTCCCAGCGCCGCAAGACGCTCGCTGGCTCCCTGCAGCAGCGCCGTCATCGGCTCGTTACGCACGCTCAGGTGCTCGGCCAGCCGCTGGAAATGCAGGTTGGTGCGATCGTTGAGGATGGTGGCGCACGAGGCGATGCCGATGGCGCCGCCGAGATTGCGCATCAGGTTGAACAGGCCCGACGCCAGCCTGAGCCGCTCGGGGGCGAGGCCGCCGAGGGTCAGCGTCACCGTGGGCGCCACGGCGAACTGCTGGGCCATGCCCCGCAGCGCTTGCGGAAACAGCAGCTCGGCGCCGCCCCAGTCGTGCGTGATGGGCGCGAAATTCCACATCGACAACGCGAACAGCGCGAGCCCGAACATGAGGAGCCAGCGCAGGTCCACGCGATTCGCGAGGAAGGCATAGAACGGGATCGTCGCCACCTGGAACAGGCCGGTGGAGAAGACCGCGAGGCCGATCTGCAGCGCGCTCAGGCCGCGCACGTGACCCAGGAACAGCGGCGTCAGGTAGATCGTGGCGAAGATCCCAATGCCGGTGATGAACGAGAAGAAGGAGCCGAGCGCGAAGTTGCGCTCCTTGAGGGCGCGCAGGTCGACCACCGGGTTGGCATAGGTCAGCGAGCGCCAGATGAAGCCGGCGCCCGCGATGCCGGCGATCCAGGCCGTGGCGAGGATGGTGTCGTCGCCGAACCAGTCCCAGCGGGCACCCTCTTCCAGCGTGTATTCCAGGCAGCCCAGGAACAGCGCCATCAGTGTCATGCCGAGGTAGTCGGCGCCGCGCAGCAGGGACCAGTCCGGCCGGTCGACCTTCACCAGCATCGGCACCGCGACCGTGACGAAAATGCCGGGGACGAGGTTGATGAAGAACAGCCAGTGCCAGGAGAAGTTGTCGGTAATCCAGCCGCCCACGGTCGGGCCGAGCGTGGGCGCGAGCGAGGCGATGGCGCCGATGATGGCGGCGGCCACCACCCGTTGCGGGCCGGCGAAGAAGGCAAACGCCGTGGTGAACACCATCGGGATCATCGACCCGCCGAGAAAGCCCTGGGCCGCGCGGAACACGATCATGCTCTGGATGTTCCAGGCCAGGCCGCACAGCAGACTGGTGACGGTGAAGCCGGCCGCCGACGCCGCGAACAGCCACCGCGTGGACATCACGCGCGACAGCCAGCCCGAGAGCGGAATGACGATGATCTCGGCGATCAGGTAGGCGGTCTGCACCCACACGGTCTCGTCCGTGCCGGCCGACAGGCCGCCGCCGATGTCACGCAGCGAGGCCGACACGATCTGGATGTCGAGCAGCGCGATGAACATCCCCACGCACATGGTGGCGAAGGCGAAGACCCTGACGGCCATCGGCAACTCGCCGGGCGGTGTGAGCGGGGGCAGCGCGGGCCGGGAGGCGGCCGCTGCAGGCGTGGCAACCGCTTCGGTCGCAGCGGCCGCGCTCATGACTTCGCCTGTTGCACGGCCGGCTTGTCCGCGGGCCGCGTATCCACCTCCGCCTCCACCGACAGCCCCGGACGCAGCGTGCCGAGGCGCGCGTCGGCGTCGTCGAGGACGATGCGGACCGGCACGCGCTGGACGATCTTGGTGAAGTTGCCGGTTGCGTTCTCCGCCGGCAGCACGCTGAACTGCGCGCCGGTCGCCGGGGCGAGGCTCTCTACCCGGCCGTGGAAGGTGCGTCCCGGCAGCACGTCGGCCACGATCGTCGCACGCATGCCGGGCTGCATCCTCGCAAGCTGGCCTTCCTTGAAGTTGGCATCGACCCACAGGCCCCGGGCCGGCACGATCGACAGCAGCGGCGTGGCGCTCGTCGCATACGCGCCGGCGCGCGCACGGCGGTTGCCGACCGTACCGTCCACCGGCGCACGCAGTTCGGTGTAGCCGAGGTTGAGCTTCGCGATATCCCGCTCGGCGATGGCCTGCGCGAGCGCCGCACGCGCCTGCAGCCGCTGCGTGCCGATCACGTCGAGCTGGCGCTGCGTGGCGAGCAGACTGGCCTGCGCCTTCTGGCCGTTCGCCAGCGACTGCTTGTAGTCGGCATCCGCCTTCTGCGAGCTCTGGATCGACACCGCCGACTTGGCGACCAGGCTCGTGTAGCGGACCTGGTCGTCGCGGGTGCGGACGGTGTCGGCCTGGGCAGCCGACACGCCGGCTTTCGCCTGCCCGATCACGGCAAGCTGCAGGCGCTCGGTGGCGTCGAGGTTGGCCAGCAGGGCCTGCTGGGCGGCCACCGCGCCTTCGGCCTTGGCGAGCGCGGCGCGGTAGTCGCGGTCATCCAGGCGCACGAGCAGGTCACCGGCGTGTACCGCCTGGTTGTCGGTCACGGCGACTTCGGCGATGTAGCCGGCCACCTTTGTGCCGACCAGCGTGACGTCGCCCCCCACGTAGGCGTCGTCGGTGTTCTGCACGAAGCGGGCATCCGTCCACCAGTGATAGCCGAAGGCGATCGCACCGGCCCCCACCACGATCGCGGCGCCCTTCAGCAACGGCTTGCGCGTGATCCGGCCGGGTCGGGTGACGGGCTCCGCATCCGCGCTGGCGCGCTCGGCTATCGATTGACTACTGCTCATGACACTTCCTCGTACGGGGGGCGCCCGCTGCCGGCGGGGCGCTTGCAGGGTGGGGAAAACGTCGACGGCACTTCCGGATGACGTCCGCTGCACCGAGGGATCGGCACCGGAATTCAGGTTGCTATCAACATGAAAGTTAGTCTAGAGTAGTCACTATCAACATGCAAGTATGTTGACGACATGAACCTGCCGTGCCTCGCATCGCGCACCCCGAGAGAGTTACTGAATGACGCAGACGTACCTTCCAGCCCACCTTCCAGCCGACCTCCCCGCCCGCCAGTGGGCCGCCCATCGCCTCCCGCGGAAGGCCCTCGCGGCCGGCGCTGCGGTCCTGATCGCCCTCGGTGTGGCCGGCTGTGCGGTCGGCCCCGACTACCACCAGCCCGCCACGCCGCTCCCCGCCTCGTATCCCCACGCCCAGTCGCTGGCACAGCGCGAGGCCAGCCGCCCCGCGCCGCCGCTGGACACGTGGTGGACCGGCTTCGACGATCCCGCGCTGACCCGCATCGTGCAGCGCGCACTCGACCAGAACCTCGACCTGGCCGCGTCGATAGCACGGGTACGGCAGGCGCGGGCGGTGGCCGACCATGCGGGCGCGGATCTCCTCCCGGAAGCCAGCCTTGCCGGCGGCGTGAGCCGGCAGCGGCAGTCGCTGGAAAGCGCGCTCGGCAAGCTCGCCAGCCCCGCGCCCGGCTACAGCCGCAACACCACCACCTACAACGCCGGGGTCGGCGCGAGCTGGGAGATCGACATCGCGGGCGGCCTGCGGCGCGAGGCGGAAGCGGCGGACGCGGAATTCCAGGCCGCCGAGGCGGACCATCTCGGCGTGCGCATTTCCGTCGCGGCCGAGGCGGCCGATGCCTACTTCCGCGTGCGGGGTGCGCAGCAGCGCATCGTCATCGCCCGGCGGCAGGCCGACACCGACAGCAAGCTGCTCGAACTCGTGCGCCTGCGCCTGGCGGACGGCATCGGCGCCGAGCGCGAGAAGGCGCAGGCCGAAGCGCAGCTTGCGCAGACGCGGGTCACCATTCCGCCGCTGCAGGCCGAACTGGACACCCAGCTCAACCGCCTCGACGTGCTGATGGGCGCCCTGCCCGGCACCTATGCCGCCGAACTGGCCGCACCGACCGATCCGGCGCATCGCATCGACGTGCCGCAGATCTCCGTCGCGCAGGGCCCGGCGAACCTGCTGCAACGCCGCCCTGACGTGATTGCCGCCGAGCGCCGCATCGCCGCCACGAACGCGCAGATCGGTGCCGCGACCGCGGAGTACTACCCCAAGCTGTCGCTGTCCGCCCTGCTTGGCTTCGAGAGCCTGTCGGCGGGCAAGCTGTTCACATCCGCCGCGTTCCAGCCCGCCGCCGCCGCCGGGCTGCGCTGGCGCCTGTTCGACTTCGGCCGCGTGGACGCCGAGGTGGCGCATGCCGAGGGGCGCAATGCCGAGGCGCTGGCGAACTATCGCCGTGCCATGCTGCGCGCGACCGAGGACGTGGAGAACGCGATCATCGTGCTCGTGCAACTGGAGGCCCAGAACAGGGAACTCGCCAACGAGATCGACGCACAGGTGCGGGCCCGCACCGCGTCCGAGGAGGCCTACAAGGGCGGCGCGGCCAGCCTGTTCGAAGTGCTGGAGCAGGACCGCCAGCTGCTGGCCGCACGCGACCAGCAGGCGCGCGTGCAGGCGGACAACGCCCGCGCCGCAGTGGCGGCCTTCCGCGCACTGGGAGGCGGCTGGAACACGGGCGCGAGTTCCTGAGCGCACGGCATCAGAGCTTTGCGGGGCGCGTCGCTTCCCTCTTCCGCAGGCGGGAGAGGGGAGCAGGCCTGCAGGACTGTCAAATAATCCTCGACAGCCTGTCAACAACCCATGCGGTAGCCGGCACCGGCGCTTCCCCCCACAATCGTCCGCACCTCAATCGACCGTCAGGCGTTTGCGTGCTCGCAGTACCGGCAGGCCAAGGGCACAATCGCCCGACTACAGTCGCCCAGCCCCCGGAGCATGCACAGATGAGCACCACGCCCCCGTCCACCGCGCCCCAATTCCTCAGCCTCACCGACATGATCCGCCGCTGCGCATCCGAAAGCGGCGACAAGGCGGCGATCGTCTGCGAGGGCGAGACGGTCACCTTCTCCGGACTCGATGCGCTGATCGACCGCTGCGCGGCAGCCCTGCAACGCGATGGCATCGTGCCGCGCGACGCCATTGCGATCTGCGCAACGGGTTCGATCCGCTACGCCGTGACCTTCTTCGGCGCACTGCGCGCCGGGGCCGCCGTGGCGCCGCTGTCGCCGGCCACGCATCCCGACAGCCTCGCCGGCATGATCGACAACGCGGGCGCGCGCCTCGTGTTCGTCGACGCGGCGATCGAGCAGGCCCTTTCCACCGTGACGCTGCCGGCCGACGTGCGCCTGGTCCGCATCGACACCGCCGACTTCGACGCGTGGCTCGCGCCGCAGGGCACGGCGCCGCAGCCCGTCGACATCCAGCCCGAGTGGGCGTTCAACATCATCTATTCGTCGGGCACCACCGGCATGCCGAAGGGCATCGTCCAGTCGCACGCCATGCGCTATGCGTACACCGTGCGCGGCGTCGAGCGCGGCTATGGCCCCACGTCGGTCACGCTGATCTCCACGCCGCTCTATTCGAACACCACGCTCGTCAGCTTCTTCCCGACGCTCGCGCTCGGCGGCACCGTTGTGATGATGCCGAAGTTCGAGACGAAGCAGTACCTCGAACTCGCGCAGCGCTACCGCGTCACCCACACGATGCTGGTGCCGGTGCAGTACCAGCGGCTGGTGTCGCATCCCGACTTCGACCGCTACGACCTGTCGAGCTTCGAGGCCAAGTTCTGCACGAGCGCGCCGTTCGCCGCGAACCTGAAGGCGGAGGTGGTGCGCCGCTGGCCCGGCAGGCTGAGCGAGTTCTACGGGATGACCGAGGGCGGCGCGTCGTGCGAGCTTTGCGCCGACGAGCATCCCGACAAGCTGCATACCGTGGGCCGTCCGCTCGCGGGCCACGAGATGCGCCTGATCGATCCGGACGGCCGCGAGGTCGGGCCCGGCGAGATCGGCGAGGTGGTGGGCCGCTCGCCGGCCATGATGACCGGCTACTACCGGCAGCCCGACAAGACCGCCGAGGCGGAGTGGTACGACGGCGAGGGCCGGCGCTTCATCCGCACCGGCGACGTGGGCCGCTTCGACGAGGACGGCTTCCTCGTCCTCATGGATCGCCGCAAGGACATGATCATTTCCGGCGGCTTCAACATCTATCCGAGCGACATCGAACAGGTGCTGATCGGTCACCCCGACGTGGCCGAGGCGGCGGTGGTGGGCGTGCCGTCGCAGCGCTGGGGCGAGACGCCCGTCGCCTTCGTCACGCCGCGCGCCGGCGCCGCGCTCACGGCGGAGCAACTCATGGCATGGGCCAACGAGCGGCTCGGCAAGATGCAGCGACTGGCCGGGGTCGAGATGGTCGACGCACTGCCGCGCAGCCAGATCGGCAAGGTGCTGAAGCGCGAACTGCGCGACGGGTTCCGGAAGGCGGTGGCGTAATCGGCTGCGCTTCGGGGCGTGGCCGGCGCCCTCAGCGCGCCGACCACGCTCCCGGCCGCACGCCCATGGCCGTCACCACGCCGTAGGCCGTGATGCCGAGCGCCACGCCGAGGAAGTGCCCGTCGATTCCCATCCCCGCGATGTTGGCGAGGCACCAGCCGCCGCCCACCGCCAGCCCGATGCGCGACAGTCCGGCGGCAATCGGCCAGCGCATGCGGCCGGCGCCCATCGACGCGAAGTACAGCGCCATGCCCAGCCCGAAGCCGCCGAACGCCGGACCGACCCACGACAAGGCGCGGGCGGCGATAGCGGCCACCTCGGCGTCCTGCGTAAAGGCCTTCGCGAAGCCGTCCGGCGCCAGGCTGACCGCGATGCCGACGGCGCCCGCCAGTCCCAGCGCGAGCAGGGCCCCCGTCCATGCGGTGCGGCGCGCGGTGAGCCAGTCGCCCGCGCCCACGGCGCGCCCCACCAGCGCGGTCAGGGCCGAGCCGACACCGAACGCCAGCGGGATCATCAGGAACTCGAGCCGCGCGGAGATGCCGTAGGCCGCTACCGCCGACGTGCCGTGATGACGCAACTGCGCTGTGACGAGGATGGTGGTGAGATTGGCCACCGAAGCCAGCGCGCAGGCCACCAGTCCGACCGACAGGATGCGGGCGAACATCGTGCCCGAGGGCCGCGCGCGCAGCGCCGGCACGAAGCCCGCGCCGCCGCGCATCACCACGGCCGCCATCGTCAGCGCGGCCGCCCACGACACCGCCGCCAGCGCGGCGCCGATACCCGGCAGTCCCATGCCGACCGGCTCCGCCAGCCACCACGCCAGTCCCGGGAAGGCCAGCCACATCGCACCCAGCACGCGTGCGGCCAGTGCATGGCGACCGCCGCCGCGCAACACCGACGCCAGCGTATTGGCAAGCCACGCCGGCACGGCGCCGACGCCGAACAGCCACACGGCGTACAGCGCTGCCGCCTCGGCGGCGTCGGGACCGGCCACCGCGCCCAGCACCGGGCGCGGAAAGCCGGCCAGTACCAGCGCGAAGGCCAGCCCGGCGGTCACGGCGATCAGCAGCGCGTGGAGCACCAGCGTCGAGGCCTCCTCGCGCCGCCCTGCACCGAGCGCCCGCGCGATGGCCGATACCACGCCGCCGCCCATGGCCCCGGCCGACATCTGCTGCAACAGCAAGGCGAACGGCAGCACCACGGCCCAGCCGGCCAGCGCCGTGGTGCCCTGGCGCGCGGCGAGCCAGGTCTCGATGAGCTGCGCGCCGGCCTGCATCACGGCGATCAGGCTGGTGGGTGCGGCCAGGCGGGCGATGTCGCCCACGATCGCGCGCGTCGGCGTACCCACGGGCGGCACACGGTCCGCCGCGACGAACGGCGATGCCGCCGTGCTGACATCTGGAGAGGAACTGCCCTCATGCATCGCCGGCCTCCATCTCGGGCACCTCGCCGGCGCCGAACCGCTTGCGCAGATATCGCCCGGCACCCGGACCGGGCACCACGCGCAGGTCGTCGAGCGAAATCACCGATCCGTCGGCACGGGCCAGATCCGGGGCGGCGATCTCCCGGCCGGTGCGCGCATCCTCGAGGATCGTGAGCGGCCCGGCGTCGTCCGTCATCCAGCGGTCGGCCCACGCCTTCAGGGCGACGAAGGCGGGCAGGAAGTCGCGGCCCATCTTGGTGAGCCGGTAGATGTGGCGTCCGGTAGCGGGATCGGGGACCCGTTCGAGCATGCCGTGCGCCACCAGCCCCTTGAGCCGCGCGCTGAGGATGTTCGGGGCAATGCCGAGGTGGCGCGCGAAGTCGTCGAAACGGGTGGTGCCGTAGCAGGCTTCGCGCAGGATCAGGATGGCCCAGCGCTCCCCGATCACCGCCATGGAGCGGGCGATGGGGCAGGCCATGGCCGCAAAGTCGGTATGTCCCACGATTGTCTCCTCCTGGGGAGGTTGGTCTGGCTTGCAAATTGCAAGTTTCGTGGGATCTTAACTTGCAATCCGAAAGTTTGCCGGGCGCGCCAGCGTCGACAAGAAGCCAGCGCGTGGCACGCCGCTTGCTTGCCCCGTCCCCGGGGAAGCGGCCATGCGTCGCTCACCGAAGGGTAGCTAGGGTTCCGGTCGTGCCTTGCGCACGATGTCTGGTCCGAGAGCGACCGGCCACCGGCACCTTGCGCGCCGGCGGCTCCACGGCGGGACAAAAGCCCGGGAGGTTCACTTCGTCGAGAGGTGGCTTCCCTGCCTTTGTCCATCGATCGGAGCCAAACCCATGCCGGGAATACCCGCCCACCGCCATACCGTCCAGGCCCTCTGCGCCAGCCTGACGCTGCTCGCTGCTGTCCATTGCACCGCCGTCGCCCACGCCGAAGAAGCCGCCGGCGCCGACCCGCAGGCCGCAGCCAGCCCCTACACCTTCACCGGCCACCTCGACCTCGTCTCGCGCTATGTCCTGCGCGGCGCCACGACCACCTATGGCAACGGCGCACCGCTGGGCAATGCGGGTGCCGATGCACCGGAGTCCTCGCGCCCCGCACTGCAATGGGGCCTGGACCTGGCGCACGAGAGCGGCTGGAGCATCGGCTACTGGGCGTCGATGATCAACTATTCGTACCGGCAACTCGGGCGCTCCTACAGCGACCGCGGCATTACCGATTTCCAGAAGGACCGCTCCGTCGAGAACGACTTCTACGGCGCCTACAGCGGCAAGCTGGCCGGCGACCTCGGCTATACCGCCGGCATGACCGCCTACTACTACCTCAACGGCGAGCACGCGAACGCGCTGGAAACCAAGGTGGGTCTGTCGTACGGCCCGTTCGCCATCAATGCGCAGACGCTGCTCAACGACGTGGTGTGGGGCAACCGGGGCGACACCTACTGGACGCTGGTCTTCACCCAGCCCCTGCCCTACGGCGCGACCTTCAGCGCCACCGCCGGCGCGTACACCTATCACAAGGAAGGCAAGTACCTCGGCAGCACCGATACGCTGACCGGCACCGCCTGCGGCCCCGGCGCGGCCTTCGTGGTGAACGGCTGCTTCGCGGGCAACGAGCCCGCCGGCAAGGCATTCCGCCACCTCACGCTGGCGTTGAACGCACCCATTCCCGCGACGCCCGTGAACGTGGGGGTGCAGTGGATTCTCGGCGGGAAGAACCGGTTTGGCGTGAGCCAGAAGAACCAGTTCCTGGCGTCGCTGAGTGTGGGGTTCTAGCGGCGCGGACGCCGACGCTTCGCTATGCTTCGATGCTGAACCCCAACGGAGCCACACCATGAACAACACCGTGGAAGCGACCATCCGCCAGACCCTCTCGGCGTCGAACGAGGGTCGGATTCATTTCGGCCAGGTCGTGGAGGCTTTGCTGGAGGCGGGTGTCGAATCGTACGCGGTGGACTACCGGGCGCGGCGGTCCACCTACTACATGCCCGACGGCGAAACGCTGACGCTGGAAATGCCGGCACCCGAAGTCGCGATTGCAGCCGGTTTCAGTGCGGAGGGCATCAGGTCCGCGGTTCTCGGCGCGCAGCGCGGCGCGGTGATGTATCCGGAGTTCAAGCGGCTGTCGCAAGCCGCGGGATGCGTCGGCTATGCGGTCTGGCTCGCCGGGCGGCATGTGGCCTACTACGGCCGGAAAGGCGAGACGCATATCGAACGCTTTCCGGACTGATGGCGGGCGGGGGGTCCCATCACTTGAACGCCTCCCCCCAATACACCTCCACCTGCTTCACCACCGCCGCAGGAAGCGCCACATAGTGCTCCACGTCCGCGTCCGACTGCCCTTCGCGCAGCGCCCAGCGGAAGAACGCAAGCGCTTCCCGCCCGCCGTTATGGTGATCGGCGCGCGGCATCAGCACGAAGACCACGCCTGTCACCGGCCACGCCTTTTCCCCGGGCGCATTAGTCACGACCTGGTAGAAATCCTGCTGCGGTACCCACTCCGCCGACTCCACCGCGGCGCTGAAACTCTCCCAGGTCGGCTGGACGAAGGTGCCCGCCTGGTTCTGCATCGCGGCGTAGGCCAGCCTGCGCTGCAAGGCATATGAGAGCTCGACATAGCCGATCGAGCCCTTGACGTTGCGGATGTACATGGAGACGCCGTCGTTGCCGTTCGCGCCGAGGCCGGACGGCCACTTGACCGAGGTGCCGGAGCCGACGCTGTGCTTCCATTCGTCGCTCACCTTCGACAGGTAGTCGGTCCAGTTGAAGGTGGTGCCGGACTGGTCGCTGCGATGGATCACAACGATCTTCTGGTCGGGAAGGCTGAGGCCCGGGTTCGCCGCGGCGATGGCCGGGTCGTTCCAGTTCGCGACCTTTCCCTGGAAGATCCTTGCCAGCAGCGGGCCTGTCAGGCGAAGCTGCCCGGCCTTGACGCCGTCGAGATTCAGCACCGGCACCACGCCGCCGACGACGAGCGGGAACTGGGCCAGCCCCGCCGCGCGGAGTTCTTCCGGCTTGAGCGGCATGTCGGATGCGCCGAATGTGACCAGCCCCGACTTGACCTGCTGGATACCGCTGCCCGATCCGATCGCCTGATAGTTGATGGCCTTGCCCGTCTTCGCGTAGTACGTGGCCGCCCACTTGGCCAGCACCGGATAGACGAAGGTCGAGCCGGCCCCCGTGACCTCCTCGCCCCTTTCCCGCGGCGCCCCCTGCGCCGTGGGCACCATGCACAGCATGGCGAAGGCAAGCACACAGTCTCTTATGGCAACCATTGAATTGGCGCGGTCCATCGCGGAACCCCAGCTTGTTATTCGTTCTACGTTCTACAAGGCCCGCGCCCGCCTGCATCCGCAGGCAACCCGGGAACCGCGCCGCCGCCTGCGCGTGCCGGGTACCTGTCGGGCCGAACTACGCAGAGGCTGGACACGGGAATTCTAGGTCGCAACGCCCGATACCGATGGGGGTTTACAATGCCGGGCTCAACTAGTGGGAAAACGTCCGTGAAGAAAACCGACCTGGAAAAGAACAAGGGCCTGAAAATCGCCAACAGCATGAAGCAGGCAGGCGCCAACCGCGGCGGTGCGCTGCCGAAGTCGCCGCGCCGCCAGTCGGGCGGCAAGGGTGGACTGCTCGACAAATTGCTCGGCAAGGCGCTCCCGCCCGAGAAAGCCGGCGACTGAGGACCCGCCTGTCTGCCGTAGGGAACAATCGCGTCTCCCGGTCCTGCCGTGCCCACCGCGCCTCTCCTACCCATCCCGGGTGGGCGTCCGCGGCAAGTAAATCTGATTCACTGCATGCGTCCAACGCGCATGCCACATTGGTGGCTTGCCGTGTCCCCGGGCACCACTCCCACGCATCATGAATCAGCCAATGGATACTTCGCCCCGCGCAGCCTGGACCATGACCGTCCTGCTGACGGTGTTCACCATGATCAACTTCCTCGACAAGATCGTGCTGGGGATGGTCGCGGTGCCGCTGATGGCCGAGTTGCACCTGACGCCGTCGGAGTTCGGCCTCGTCGCGGGAAGCTTCTACTGGCTGTTTTCCTTCTCCGCGATCGTGGTCGGGTTCGTGTCGAACCGCGTCGCCGCGCGCTGGCTGCTGCTGGCGATGGGCCTGCTGTGGGCCACGTTCCAGTTGCCGCTGATCTTTGCCGGCAGCGCGCTCACGCTGATGATCTGCCGCGTACTACTGGGCGCGGCCGAGGGGCCGGCGTCGCCGGTCGCGCTCCATGCCATCTACAAGTGGTTTCCCGACGAACGGCGGACGCTGCCCGGCACGATCGTGATGCAGGGCGCGGTGCTCGGCCTCGTGCTGGCCGGGCTGATGATCCCGCAGGTGACGCGGATCTGGGGCTGGCGCGCCAACTTCGTGGTGCTGGCCACAATCGGCCTGGCCTGGGCCATGCTCTGGCTCGCCCTCGGGCGGGAGGGGCCGCTGGACAGTCACAAGGCCAGTGAGCGCGGCGCGAGCCCTGCCGCCACCCATCGCGTGCCGTATCGCAAGCTGCTGACGAACCCTTCCGTGCTGAGCCTGTTCGTGGTGGGCTTCTTCTCCATGTGGACCGTCGGCGTCAGCATGACGTGGTTGCCCGCGTACCTCGAGCAGGGACTGGCTCTGCCGGCAGTGACGGCGGGCCGCCTGGTGTCGGTCGTCATGCTGGTGCCCGCGCCGGTCTGCCTGGTGGCTGGCTGGTTCTCGGAGCGCTTGCTGCGACGTGGCGCCACCGGGCGCACCGCCCGCGTGATGCCCATGGTGGTGGCACTGGCCATCGGCGGAATCCTGACGCTGGGCGTGACTTCGCCGCATTTTTCGCCACTGCAGAAAGCCATGCTGCTGGCCGTCGCGAATGCGATGCCCAGTCTCACGCTGGTGCTGACACCACCGCTCATCGCGAGCATCGTGCCGGCGGCCCAGCGCGGCGCCGTGCTGTCGATCTACCTGGCCCTCGCCAACTTCGCCTCCGCCATTGCGCCGCTTGTCATGGGCCACTTCATCCAGTCGCGTGGCGCCGGCTCGGCGCAGGGCTACGAGGCGGGCTTCCTGCCGGGTGCCACCCTGATGCTCGCGGGCGCCGTGACGGCGTGGTTCCTGCTGCGTCCGGACAACGCCAGCCGTACGTTCGAGGCCATCGCCGCACCGGCGCGCTGACGGTCCCTCCCCTCACCTTGCGGCCCGGGCCTGCATACCCGCCCGGGCCGTGTGCGCGACCCCGGCCAGCAGCATCACCAGCAGCGCCGACCCGATCGCCGGGACCGCCGCGGCATGGAAGAGCGCCCCGGTGCTCCATTCGAGGGCAATCAGCTGTCCGCCGACCAGCGGCCCGATGACCGAGCCGATGCGCCCCACGCCGAGACTCCAGCCGATGCCGGTCGAACGCAGCGTGGTCGGATAGAAATGGCCGGCCAGCGCGTTGACAGCGGGCTGGCCGCCCACCACGCAGAAGCCACCGACGAACACCGCCGCCAGCAGCCAGGGCAGCGAATGCGCCACGGTGCCGATCTGGCCGACGGACACGGCCGCCACGGCAAAGCAGGCAAACAGGACCCTCACGAAACCGAACCGCTCGATGAAGCGGCCGAGCAGCAGCGTGCCGACCACGCCGCCGGTCTGGAGCATGGTGCCGACGATGACCGCGGTCGAGGGCGAGTAGCCGGCGTCGTGCATGACGGTCGGCAGCCAGCTCGACAGGAAGTAGAGATCAATCAGGTTGAGGAAGCTGACCGCCCACAGGATCAGCGTGACGGGCGCGCGGCCGGCGCGGAACAGCTCCGCGACCGGCGCCCCGCCCGAGGGCTTCTCCTTCACGGCAAGGACGGCCGACCCGTCGAGCGCCAGCCCCGGCGCGCACCTGGCCAGCCAGCGGCGGGCCTGTGCCTGCCGGCCCTTCAGCACCAGGAACTGGAGCGACTCCGGCAGCGAGGCGATCATCACCAGCGCCAGCACGAGCGGCACCGCCCCGCCCACCCAGAACACCGAGCGCCAGCCGAACGCGGGAATCAGCGCCGCGCTGATAAAGCCGCCGATGGCCGCGCCGACGGTGAATCCGCACGAGACCAGCATCATCCGCTTGACCCGGTGGGCCGGCGCCGCGTACTCGCCGACGAGCGCCATCGCGTTCGGCATGATGCAGCCGAGGCCCAGCCCGGTCACGAACCGCACGGCGATCAGCGCGCCGATGGACGTGGTCAGCGGCGTCACCAGCATCGCCACCGCGAAGAACAGGGTGCCGCCGATCAGGACCGGCCGCCGGCCGATGCGGTCGGCCAGCACCGACAGGCACATCGAGCCGAGCAGCATGCCGACCAGGCTCGCGCTGAAGACGGGGCCGAGTTCCGCCCGCGGAATCTTCCACTCGGCGAGCAGGCTCGGCGCCACGTAGCCCATCGCCTGCGCGTCGAAGCCGTCGATGACGAGGCAGAGGCCGCACAGCACGAGCAGCAGCCACTGGAATGCGGGGCTGCGCACGTCGCCGAGCGCATCCTCGACGTCGATCAGTAGGGAAGGCTGGGGAATGCGCATCGGGAAGTCTCCGTCGTGTGGGGCCGGTTCGGGTGACCGACGCTCCGATGGGACGGATGCTAGACCCGCCACTTGCGCGGCGAAATCACAGGACGGCATTTCATTTGTGCCAACACGGCACTAATATGGAACGCCGGGCGCCACTGGAGCGCTCCCCTTCCCCCGCAGGGTTGCAACCATGAAAGGACCGACCGGCGCCCGCCTGGACGCCGTGGAAATGTTCTGTGTCGCCGCGAAGGCGCAAAGCTTTACGGCGGCCGCCATCACGCTCGGCACCACGCCGTCCGCCGTCAGCAAGGCGGTGCAGCGGCTGGAGAGCCGGCTCGGCCTCAAGCTTTTCGCGCGCACGACGCGGGCCATGCGGCTGACCGACGAGGGGCAGCTCTACTACGAGACCTGCCAGCAGGCGCTCGACCGCATCAATGAAACGGAAACGGCGCTGACGCGCGAACTGGCGCCGCGCGGCGTGCTGCGCGTGAGCCTGCCATACAGCTATGGGATCAAGCGGCTGATTCCGCTGCTGCCGCAGTACATGGCGCGCCATGGCGGGCAGGTCAGCGTCGAGGTGTCGCTGAGCAATGCGACGGTCGATTTCGTGCGGCAGGAGTTCGACATGGCGGTGCGCATCGGCACCGTTGCCGACTCGCGACTGGTGGCGCGACCGCTGCACCAGACCCGGCCGGTGGTGGTGGCCACGCCGGCCTACTTGCAGCGGCACGGACGCCCGCGCCAGCCGGCAGACCTCGCCCGGCACCGGTGCATCGGCATGCTGCTGCCGGATACGGGACGGTGCATGCCGTGGGTGTTCGGCGCCGGGGGCGGCGCAAGGAGCGGCGCCATCAACGAAATCGCCATCGATCCGGCCCTCGCCTTCGATCATCCGCTCGGCGCGCTGGCCGCAGTCACGCACGGCGCGGGCATCGCGCAACTGCTCGACTTCACGGTGCAGGACGACCTCGAGAGCGGACGCCTGGTCGAGGTGCTCGACGCCCATGCGGCGCCGGCGCAGGTGGTGTCCGCCGTCTACCCCGGCCAGCGATACCTGCCGGCGCGGGTGCGGACCTTCATCGATTTCCTGGTCGAGATGCTTTGAGCGGTCAATATCCTGCCGCGCGGTCCACCAGGTTCAGCAGCGGCTGACCCGCGCGCGCCCGGCGCAGGTTGTCGATGCATTGCCGCGCCACCAGTTCGTACGACGGATCGCAGGCGATGTGCGGCGTGGCGACGATGCGCGGATGGTTCCAGACCGGATCGCCGGGCTCCGACGGCTCCTTCGCGAACACGTCCAGCGCGGCGCCGGCGAGGTGGCCTTCGTCGAGCAGCGCGATCAGGTCCGGCTCGACCAGATGCTCGCCGCGGCCAACGTTGATGACGAAGGCGCCGGCCGGCAATTGCGACAGCGTCTCCCGGTTGAGCATGCCATGGGTCTGCGGCGTCAGCGGCAGCGTGCAGACGAGGATGTCGCTCACGGCCAGCATCGCGGCCAGTCCGTCGGCGCCGGCATAGTCCGTCACGCCGGGGATGTTCTTGGCGCCCCGGCTCCAGCCCGCCACCGGGTACCCGATCGACGCGAACACGCGCGCCACGGCACTCCCGATCTCGCCCATGCCCAGCACGCCGACACGGCAGCGCGACACGTCGCGGGCGCGATGGCGCTTCCATTCGCCCCGGCGCTGCTGCTCCGCGTAGGCGGCCAGTTCACGCGTGTGCTGCAGCGCCATCGCCAATACGTAGTGCGCGATGCCCGTCTGCTGGCCCGGATCGACGATGCGCGCCACCGGCATGTCGGCCGGCAGGTCGGGCGCCGCCAGCAGCTTGTCGACCCCGGCTGCGGCGGCCTGGACCAAGCGCAGGTTGGGGAAAGCGGGAATCACGCCGGGATTCAGGCCCCACGCCAGGATGGCTTCGACCTCGCCGGCGGGCGCGTTGTCGCGGCCGTTCCAGACCGGGATATCGGGCGCCGCTTCGCGCAGCGCGGCCGTGAGCGGGACGCCCATGAAGGAAGGCAGGTGTACGAGGATGCCCATGTCGAATACCTTGTAGCGGGGGGGTGAGTGGGGTGGAGGGAATGCTGATGCCGGCGATTCTGCCCGCCGGCGCTGCCCACGTCTGTCAAGTATTGAACAATCCCGGTGAGGGGAGGAATAGGCGCTTTGCCGGATTGCGGGCGCTGTGCCGGGACCGTAGATGTGAGACGCGGTCTAGCTCGACTAATATCGCCAACAACTCAACCCTAATTTTCTTTTATAGCGAGTCCAGCCATGAATTTACGTATAACCGCATGAATTTCCCGGAAGTCTACACCTAACTCTTTACCAAAATGGCACCTCACGACGTATTTCCCGTCTTCCAGGAAAACCATACGATATCTGACGCTCCAACTACCAGGATCCGCGACAGCCACATCTTCTCCTGATACCGATCTGAATACATAAGATAGTTTCCGCGAAGTTTTCCCAATAGGCTCTTCGTAGAGATCATAGCCATCCTTGTTGCCAACCAGCTTTGCGCCGTACCTTCCCGCTAGCAGATCGGCCACTACGTTGCCATTAGCGGGGATGGGCGTTACGACTATCTCCATTACGCTGGTGCGGGCTGCAAACCTTTCAGGTATCTGCACCGGCCCCATGGACGGATAATCCACGTAAATGCGAAAGAATGTGTCACTAATTTCAGGGCGGAAGGTTTTTGGCACGCGGAACGCGACAGTACGATCCGATCCTGCGCCCTGCAACGTGAATTCGTGATATGACTTGCCTGCTAGCTGCCAGGCTTCCGATAGAGTAACTGTTGCATATGGCAACAGAAGAGAAAACACGAAAATTTGGATTATCCGAAGCATCGAGCGACGCATTTTATGCTCAACTTTGCGGTGGCCCGGCCGATGCCCGAACTGGCACCGGTGACGAGCGCAGCCTTGCCGGTCAAACGACGTCCCATGACGGTTCTCCACTGAAAAGTCAGTGCAGGAATCTTGGCTTACTCAAGAAATCCCTTGATTGCCGAAATCGTCGGTGCGGGGGCTTCTTCCATCAGCCAGTGGCCGGCATTCGGAATGACCAACTCAGTGACGTTGGTCGCGGCGTTGCGCATCACCACTGCCTCGTTCGCGCCAAAAGACTTGGCGCCGCCAATCGCCAGCACCGGCATGGTCAGCTTGTTTCCCATCACCTTCTGATTCTGCTCGGCGTCCCCATCGATGCTGAGGAACTGTGCGAAGGCCGAGTGCATGGCGCCAGGACGGGAATAAAGGCGGGTGTAGTGCTGCCGGGTTGCGTCGTCGATCTTCGTCGGATCGCCTGCAAACTCGTTCCAGAAGCGGTCCAGGTAGATCCGCTCGCGGCCGGCCACCAACCGTTCGGCATCCTTCCCGCCAAAATGGAAATGCCACAGGGCCGGCAGGCGCACGATCTGCTCCCACGGCGGGATGCCCGGGACCGGTGCGTCCATCACCACCAGACGGTCGGTCTTGTCCGGGTAACGGGCTGCATAGGCGTAGGCGACCATGGTGCCGATGTCATGACCCACGATCGCGGCGTGGTCAATTCCAAGGTTGGTGAGCACGGCCCGGATATCCGCCGCCTGGTTCCATTTGTCGTAGCCGCCCTCCGGGTGGGAAGACAAGCCCATGCCACGCAGGTCCGGGACGACCACGGTGTGCGTCCTGGCGAGTTCGGCAGCCAGCGGTGACCACATGTCGCCGCTATCGCCGAAGCCGTGAATCAGTACGACGGCCGGGCCCTGGCCACCGGTGACAACATGCAACGTTGCATCCTGGGCTGCTATGTTCCGGACCTTGAACGAAGCGGGAAAGGGCTGGACCCCGGCCGCTGCCGGCAAGGCCAGAGTCAGCGTGATGGCGAAGGCTGCGAGCTTCCTGAGCATGATGGGCGCCTGACCCTACGGGGGATGGTCACCTGACCATCGCTGCCTACCCGTGGGTAGTGAAGCCAGTATAGGCATGCGCTATTTGCCGGAGTAGCCTTCAATTTTCGTAGCTCAGGCGCCCGTGTCCCCCTGGCGCCGCAGGACGACATGCGTGGCCTTCTCCGACGCTACGGACTCAACGCACGCGTATCCCAGGGCCCGCAAGTCGACCCCGGCGAACAGCGGTTCTCCCCGGCCGAGCAGGACCGGCGCGATGGCAATGTGCAGTTCATCGACGAGGCCCTCACGAAGATACTGCCGGATGGTGTCCGGCCCGCCGCCGATCCGCACGTCCATTCCGGCGGCGGCCTCGCGTGCACGGTCGAGCGCCTCGTGAATGCCTTCGGTGACGAAGTGGAATGTCGTGCCGCCTTCCATCTCGATGGGGGGACGGGCATGATGGGTCAGGATGAAGACCGGCGTGTGATACGGCGGACTGTCTCCCCACCAGCCTTTCCAGCTTGTGTCCTGCCAGTCCCCGCGAATGGGTCCGAACATGTTCCGCCCAAGAATCCAGGCCCCGACATTCTGGAAGCCACGGGCGGCAAAATCATCGTCAATGCCGGTCGTACCGCCGTCGTTGCCGAACAGGGTCCGCTGGAACGTGCGTGTCGAGACCAGCCACTGGTGCAGTTCCGTCCCGCCAATGCCGAGCGGATTGTCGATGTCCTGATTCGGACCTGCGCCGAATCCATCGAGCGAGATGGTGAAGCCCTTGACGAGAACGCGTGTCACGTTTGCCTCCGTTTGGGTGCCTGACAGGTAATCAGCGGACTCTGGCGTCCGGACATGACGGTGAATGTACAGGACACCCATGAAGGCAGTAAATCCGCATCGATGCCCGGTTTGGCGTTGAATCGTCAAGGGCGCCATCAAGGAGATGTCATGACCCCGAGCGACAAGCTATTTGCGGGCTCGATCCCGAAGTTCTACGACACGCTGATGGTCCCCCTCGTCTTCGAGGCCTACGCCGCCGACCTGGCGGCGCTCGTCGCAGCCTCCTCGCCCCGCTCTGTGCTTGAAACGGCGGCCGGCAGCGGCGTGGTCACGCGGGCGCTTGCCCCCAGACTCGGCGCTGGAGCGCGCTACGTCGTGACCGACCTCAACCAGCCCATGCTCGACTATGCCGCCAGCAGGCAGGGGCCCGACGGTCGTATCGAATGGAGGCAGGCGGATGCGCTCGACCTGCCGTTCGAAGATGCCTCGTTCGACGTCGTCTGCTGCCAGTTCGGCGCGATGTTCTTCCCCGACCGGGTCGCCGGCTACGCCGAGGCGCGTCGCCTGCTGAGGACAGGCGGGCGCTTTGTCTTCAATGTCTGGGACCGCATCGAAGAGAACGCCTTTGCCGACGACGTCACCAATGCCGTGGCGACGGTGTTTCCGCACGACCCGCCGCGCTTCCTTGCCCGCACGCCGCACGGCTATCACGATGTCGCATTGATCCGGGAGGAGTTGCGCCGCGCAGGGTTCGCCGACGTCGGGATCGAGACGCGCGAGAGGGTGAGCTGCGCGCCTTCCGCACGCGACGCCGCCACCGCCTATTGCCTGGGAACGCCGCTGCGCAACGAAATAGAGGCGCGCGACGCCGGCTTGCTTCAGCTCGCGACGGACCGGGCGACGGAGGCGATTGCCAGGCGCCATGGAGAAGGGCCGGTAGCCGGAAAAATCCAGGCGCACGTGATCGTAGCGGCGGGATAGCGGAGTCTCGCTGCAATCGACGTCATTGGGTGACCAGGTCCTCCCGCGGACGTGTGCAACAGTCCTTTGGCGTCAACTCTGCATTCCCGCGGGTCATCAGTGTACTGTCGTCCAGCAATTCGGACGCATCGCTGAGTTCCACCCTGGGGACTTCGGGAAACAAGACCGAAACGAGCTCCTCGACTCTCTCGCGAGTATCGAAGGGGCCAAAGCGATAGATCGATGCGCCATCCACCTCGGCAAAGCACCACCCCCCAGCCGAGGCCGGAAAGAGAATCACGCTGTGGCATATGTGCTGGACGTTCATGTAGCCCCCCTATCCCTGCGACGCGGTGTCGGTGCTGGACGAATTCAACGCCCTCACAGTAGGAGACGGGTTGGGACTTGTCGGTACGCTATCGTGCAAGTTCTACCGGTTTGCCCGCCGGAAAGAGTCCCATCAGACACTTCCGGTGCCACCAATCGGAACTAGATCCCGGCCATGGGAAGGTAGGCTGGCCGGACAAGGCGACGCCGGAGCAGGGGAATCCACCTGCGTTCGGGGTTCCCTCTCGTCCGGTAGAGCCTGACAGCGAAGAGCAGCGTAAGCACAATCATTGGATGCCTCGGGGGAGTGTTGAAACGGCTGCCGCGAGTTTGTGCCTGCGAAGGGTGGACAAGATTGACGCCCGTCAATGCAAATATCGCGGATTTCGCAACGTGTCGTTGCGCGCGAGCCGTTCGCCGGGGGCGAGGCTGAACAGATTTTGATACAAAGTCCCGCCCCGCCCCCGTCAACTCCTGCGCCCCACGCCCCGTTTCTCCTGACATTGCCCAGACCTGCCGCACCAGCCCCCACCGGGGGCCGGACACCCGGACCGGCAGGCTGCATTCAAAAAAGAGGGATAGACAATCATGAAGAAGATCTTCTTGCTGGCCGCGCTGGCCGGGACGGCGGCCTTGGCATCGGCGGGCGCGCAAGCGCACGTCAACGTCGACATTGGCATCGGCCTGCCCGTGCCTGCCGTTGTCGCTGTCGCTCCGGCGCCGGTGTACGCCCCCGCGCCCGCCTACGCTCCCGTCTACGCCGCGCCGGCCCCGGTGGTGGTGGAGCAGCGCCCCGTGGTGGTCGCCCCCGGCTACTACGACGGCTGGCGCGAGCGCGCGTGGCGGGAGCATGAGCGCCGTGAACACTGGCGCGAGCACGAATGGCACGAGCACGAGCGGCACCACGACTGGCACGACTGATCTCCGGCGCAGGCCGGAGATCGCGCCCTCATGAGGCCCCGGCGGCCTCGCCGGCCCCGTTTCTCCAATCGCCCCCAAGCGCCTGCATCAGCGCCACCGTATCCGCGTAGCGGCTCGCCCTTGCCTGGGCGAGCGTGACCAGCGCCTGCCGGTAGGCCTGCTCCGCCTGCATCACTGCCGGAAAGGCGATCTGGCCGACCGAATACTGCCGCTTCGCAATCGTCAGGCTGCGATCCGCCGCCCGCTCCGCGCCCGCCGCGGCGCGTAGCCCCCGTGCGTCCGCGTCGATGGCGTGCAGCGCGTCGGCAACGTTCTGGAAGGCGGTCAGGACCGTGCTGCGGTATTGCGCCGCGGCCTGCTCGTACGCCGCTTCCGCCGCGCGCTGCTGGTGCAGCAGCGTGCCGCCCTTGAAGATGGGCTGGGTGATGTCGGCCGTGAGCCCCCATAACCCGGTCCCGGACGTAAAGAGCTTCGACAGCGTCAGCGCCGCGCTGCCGAGGTCGGCGGTCAGGGTGATGTTGGGCAGCCGCGCCGCCGTGGCCACGCCGATCTGCGCGCTGGCGGCATGCATCTGCGCTTCCGCGGCACGGATGTCGGGGCGCTGCTCGACGAGCTTCGACGGCAGGCTGAGCGGCAGTTCCGCGGGCAGCTTGAGGGAATCGAGCTCGAAGGTCTCGGCCATCCCGTCGCCCGGCAGGCGGCCGGCAAGGACGGACAACTGGTCGCGCTGCAGGGCAAGCTGCTTCTCCAGCGGCGGCAGGGTCGCCTCCGCCTGGGCCACCGCGGCCTCCTGCGCGGCGACGTCGGCCGCGCCGACCTGTCCCGCCTTCTGCTGCTTGCGTACCGCGTCCAGTTGCTTGCCCGCCAGGTCGATGATCTCGTGCGTCGCCTTGATCTGGGCGCGCAGCGAGGCTTCCTGGATGGCTGCGTTCACGACGTTGGACGTCAGCGTGAGGTAGGCGGCGTACCACTGGAACCGCGCGAGATCTGCCTGCGCGGCGCTGGCCTCCACCTGCCGGCGCGTGCCACCGAACACGTCAGGGACATAGGACACCGACAACTGCGCGGTGTGGAGCGTGAACAGCGAGCTGTTACTGGACAGTGGACTGGCAAGGTCCGTGGCCACCTTCTGGCGCGTCGGCGAATAGCTGGCCTCCACGCCCGGGAAGAACGCGCCGCGCTGGGCCGCCAGGTTCTCCTGGGCCACGCGCAACGCCGCCTTCATGCCCTGCAGGTCGGGATTGGCGCGCAGCGCCGCCTCGACGAGCGCGTCCAGTTCGGGCGAGCCGAACAGCTTCCACCACCGGGCCGGCACGTCCTGCCCTTCGGCAAAATGCTGCGGCTGGCCGTCCGCGATGTCTGCGGCGGCAGTCTGCGCGGGCAAGTTACTGGCCGTGTACCGGCTGGCATCGGGCGGCGCGGGCCGGTGGAAATCCGGGCCGACGGCACAGCCCCCGGCTGCCGCCGCCAGCAGCAGGACCACCGCCATCCTGGCAACAGTCATGGAATAGCGGTTGGGAAAAGAATTCCGAGGCATCACGACTCCCCTTCCGCCGGCTCGTACGCCACCGGCACTGCCACATGCTTGCGCTTCGCGTGGCGTTCCTCGATCAGGTAATACAGCGCCGGCAGCAGCACCAGCGTCAGCGCGGTGGCGCTCACCAGCCCGCCCACCACCACCGTGGCGAGCGGACGCTGCACGTCGCTGCCCAGCCCGTGCGCGAGCGCGGCCGGAATCAGGCCCAGCGCGGCCACGGTCGCGGTCATCAGCACCGGACGCATCCGCTCGCGGGCGCCGTGGATGACGGCATCTTTCAGCGCGACACCGGGCTCGCGCCGCCAGCGGTTCAGGTTGGCGATCATGATGATGGCGTTCAGCACCGCCACGCCGAACAGCGCGATGAAGCCGACCGCCGACGATACGTTCAGCGTCATGCCGCGCAGGTGCAGCGCCACCAGCCCGCCGAGCGTGGCGAGCGGCACGGCCAGCAGGATCAGCGCCGGCTGCCGCAGGTTCTTGAACTCGCCGAACAGCATCACGAACATCAGCGCCAGCACCATCGGCACGATCACGGCCAGCCGCGCCTGTGCGCGCCGCTGGTTCTCGAACTGCCCGCCCCAGGCCACCTGGAAGCGGGTGTGGTCGTAGTTCACCGCTTTCTCGATGCGCGCATGGGCGTCCTCGAGGAACGAGGCCAGGTCGCGCCCGCGCAGGTTCAGCCGCACGGTGAGGTGGCGCTTGCTCATTTCCCGCGTGATGGTGGTCTCGCCCTCGGCGAATCGGATCGTCGCCACCTGCGCCAGCGCCACGTGGGCGCCGTTGGCGGCGGTCAGCATCAGGTTGCCGATGGCGTCCGGGTTGTTGCGCGCGGTGCCGGTGAAGCGCGCCACCACGTCGTAGCTGCGGTCTTCCACGAAGACCTGCGTCACCGGGCTGCCGCCGATGCCGGACTGGATCAGCGCCATGATGTCCGACACATTGATGCCGAGCCGCGCCGCGGCCGCACGGTCCACGTCGATGCGGACCTGGGGCAGCGGCGGCTCCTGGTCGATGATCACATCCTGCGCCCCCGGCACGCCTTCCAGCACGTGCTCGATGGCGCTGGCGAGCTTGCGGGTCTCGCCGAAGTCGTTGCCGTAGATCTTGACCACGAGGTCGCTGTGGGCGCCCGCGAGCTTGTCGAGCACGCCGTCGATCATCGGCTGCGAGAAGCCCACCTGCGTGCCCGGCAGGTCGCGGAAGCGTGCCGCCATCGCGGCGATGAGCTGCTGCTTGTCGCGGCCGGTCTTCCACTCGGCGTACGGGTGGAGCGTCACCGCGGTCTCGATGTGCGACGGGCTGAACGGGTCGGTGCCGTCGTCGTTGCGGCCCACCTGCGTTACCACGTGCTCGACCTCGGGAAACTCCAGCGTGGCCGCGCGCAGGCTGTCCGCCATCTTGCCGGCCTTGTCGAGCGAAATGCCGGGCGGCAGGGTCACCTGCAGCCAGATCGAGCCCTCGTCCAGGTACGGCAGGAAGTCGCGCCCGATGGTGGCGCCCAGCGCCATCACCGCCACCAGCGTGGCGCCGGCGATGCCCAGCGCCAGCCGCGACCGTCCCACCAGCCGGCCCAGCAGCGCCTCGTAGCGCGGCGTGAGCCAGGCCAGCACCGGGTTGTGGAAGATCTTCGCCGGCTTGCGGTAGGCCCAGTAGGCGAGCCCCGGGATCAGCAGCAGCGCCACCAGCAGTGCGCCGAACAGCGCGAAGCCCACCGCAAAGGCCATCGGCGAGAACAGCTTGTACTCGATGCGCTGGAAGGCGAAGAGCGGCATGTAGGCGGTGATGATGACTACCATGCCGAAGAAGATCGGGCGCGTCACCTGGCGCGCGGCGCGCAGGATGTCAGCGCCGTGCAGTTCGGCGTGCGGGTCTTCCTCGCGCCGGCGCAGGATGTTCTCCATCACCACGATGGCGCCGTCGACGATGATGCCGAATTCGAGCGCGCCCAGCGACAGCAGGTGGGCCGGGATCCTGCAATGGTGCAGCAGG